>ENA-UONS01002379-UONS01002379.1-human-gut-metagenome-genome-assembly--contig:-CS19-NODE-2379-length-15031-cov-11.343616_pt1 | contig 15031 bp, 15 predicted proteins | sample MGYA00242458_ERZ724005 | MGnify/ENA metagenome assembly ERZ724005
TTGCTCATCCGTGATACTTCCTTTCGTAGGGTGCCCAGGTGCGCTCGCTGATGATATAGCGGGGCCGGGCCTTGGTTTCCATATAAATTTTGCCGATATATTCGCCGATGACGCCCAGACAGATGAGCTGGACACCGCCCATGAAGCAGACGATGCAAACGGTGGAGGCCCAGCCGGCCACCACGCTGCCCCGTACGGCCTGCACGATGGCCCAGATCACCCCGATAAAGCTGATCAGGCTGACCACGATACCGGCTCCGGTGATGAGCCGGATGGGCTTGTTGCTCAGGCTGGTGATGCCGTCGAACGCAAGGGCCAGCATCTTGCTCAGGGGATAGTGGCTGTCACCGGCCAGCCGCTCATGCCGCTCGTAGGTGACTACCTCGCTGGGAAACCCCACCAGCGGCACCATGCCCCGCAGGAAGATGTTAACTTCCCGGTAGTCGGCAAAGCTTTCCAGAACCCGGGTGCTGATGAGCCGGTAGTCGGCGTGGTTGAAGACGATGTCGGCCCCCAGGGCGTTCATCAGGTGATAGAATCCCTCGGCCGTAAAGCGCTTGAAAAATGTGTCTGTGTCCCGGCGGCTCCGCACGCCGTATACCACCTCGGCACCCTCCAGATACTTGCGCACCATTTCATCCATGGCGTTGATGTCGTCCTGGCCGTCGCAGTCGATGGAGATGGTGATATCGCAGCTGCCGCTGTGCAGGGCTTCCATCAAACCGGCCAGCACGGCGTTCTGGTGGCCACGGTTCCGGCTCTGAGAGATCCCGATGAAATGCTCATCCTCTTTTGCAAACCCGGTGATGAGCTCCCATGTTTTATCCCGGGAGCCGTCGTTGACAAACAGCACCCGGCTTTGGTCGCTGACCAGCCCTGCGGCGGTCAGGCCGTGAATCTTCTGTAAAAACATCGGGGCCGTGATGGGCAGCACCTGCTCCTCGTTGTAGCAGGGGATCACGATCCAGAGTATCGGCTTGGACATTGTTACAACACCATCCCTCTCAATGCTTCCGCATCCATAATTTTAAAGCTGCTGCGGTAGGTCTCCAACAAGCCGTCCCGCTGCATGAGGCTCAGCTCCCGGGAGAGGGCGCTGCGGTCACAGTTGAGGTAATCCGCCAGCTGGATGCGGGAATAGGGGATGGTAAAGGTCATGCTGTGGTGATACTCGGCCTCACTGAGGAGGTAGGCGCACACCTTGGCCCGCAGGCTCTTTAAAATGAGCAGGTCCACCCGGCGGGAGAGCAGGAAATATTTATCGCTGATGGTCCGTACCAGATTTTGCAGCACCTGCTGGCGGGCGGGGTCGCTGCCGGGCTGGAGCAGCCGGTCATAGGGGAGCAGCAGTACCTCGCAGGGGCACTCGGCCACCACCGTTATCGGGCTGGCCAGGCTGGAGCCGCCCAGCACATCGCCAAAGACGCCCCCTGCCTCCATGTGGGTGATGGGCAGGTGGGTGCCCCCCGGCGCGGGACGGTAGGCCTGAATGGTGCCCGAGAGCACCACCCCCACCCGGCGGTTGGAGTGCCCGGCCTGCACCAGCGTTTCGCCCCGGCCATAACTGCGCACCACGGCGCACAGATCCCGCAGGAGCATCCGCAGGGCAGGCTGTTCCAGCCCGGCAAAGAGTGAAGTGGTTTGTAACAGCGGCAGGTAATTTTCCATATCCATTCCGTGAGGTTTGACCCGGGCCCTCACCGCCCATCTGCAATTCCGTTGCGTGCGCAACGGTATTTTTTCTTTCATTATAGTAAACTTGAGCCCGTAAAGCAAATGTTTTTTGCAAATTTTATTTCTCGCAAGGGCAAAAATAGAAAGTGAGGAAGTTTCTGATGATGAAAAAACTGACATCTCTGCTGCTGTCGGTGGTCATGCTGGTCAGCCTGCTGGCCTGCGGGGCCTCGGCAAAAACGCTGTCGGCCAAGACCCTCCGCATCGCGGGCCTGAAAGGCCCCACCACCATGGGTCTGGTCAACCTGCTCTCCATGGAGAAGAACGGCACCGCCGCCATGGATTACGACCTGCAGCTCTATGGCGCGGCCGATGAGATCGTGCCAAAGCTCATCAAGGGGAATCTGGACATGGCGGCCATCCCGGCCAACCTGGCGGCAACCCTCTACCAGAAGACCAACGGCGGCATCCAGGTGCTGGCCGTCAACACGCTGGGCGTGCTGTATGTGGTGGAAAAGGGTGACACCGTCCACAGCTTTGCAGACCTGAAAGGCCGCACCATCCTCTCCACGGGCAAGGGCACCACGCCGGAGTACGTCCTGCGTTACCTGCTCACCAAGAACGGCCTGGACCCCGATAAGGACGTGAAGATCGAATACTACAGCGAGGCCTCTGAGGTCACCGCTCAGATGGCCGCCACCAAGAAAGACGCCATCGCCGTGCTGCCCCAGCCCTATGTCACCGCTGCCCAGATGAAGGACAGCGAGCTCCGTGTGGTCCTCGACCTGACCAAGGAGTGGAACAAGGTCTGTGATACCCAGCTCATCACCGGCGTCACGGTGGTCCGCACCGCTTACGCCGAGGATCACCCCGACGTGGTGCAGGCGTTCCTGAATGACTATGAGAAGAGCGTCAACGCCGCCAATACCGACATCGACGGCACCGCCGCCCTCTGTGAAGAGATCGGTGTGGTGGCCAAGGCTGCCATCGCCAAAAAGGCTCTGCCCAAGTGCAACATCGTCTACCGCCGCGGCGAGGAGATGAAGAAAGACATTTCCGCTTACCTGCAGGTGCTCTACGATGCCTCCCCCGCAGCCGTGGGCGGCAAGCTGCCGAACGACAACTTCTACTGGGTCAAGCCCACCACCTCGCAGCAGGTGCAGCATCGGGTCAAGAAGCTGTTCCAGTAAGTAGTTGGCTTAATAAAAAAGCTGCCGCACAGTGCCGTGCGGCAGCTTTTTTCAGGACTTTTTCAGGAAGCCGATTCCCATACCAACCGCAGCCGGAAGCAGCCAGCCGAAACCGAGGGCACCCAGCGGCAGGTTGTTGGCCAGTGCAGCCACCGGGCCCAGCGGCAGGGCGGCGGGGATGCTCTGCAAGGCCGCCAGCCCAATGGCCCAGCTGTAAACACTGCAGCGCTGGAACCGCCCGGGCAGGAACGACAGAAAGATGAGGACGATGGCAGCCGGGTAGATGGCGTTGAGGATGGGGACCGAGAGCTCGAGGATGCTTGCCAGCCCGATGTTGGACAGCAGCATACTGGTCAGGGCAAAGAAAGCGGCCCACCCGGTGTAGGGAACTTTCGGCCAGAGCTGGTGGAAATACTCGCTCACGCCCGAGATGAGGCCCACGCAGGTGTTGAAGCAGGCGATGATAAAGATGGCTGCCAGCAGCACCTGTCCCACCCGGCCAAACAGGGCGTTGGCCAGCAGGGTGAGGGTCTCGGCACCCGTCTCACAGCCGGGGAACGCGGCCCCCGCAATGCCGCCGATGTGGGTGAGCATGGCGTAGACCACCGCAAACAGCCCGGCGGCGAGGAACCCGGCCCGGATGGTGCCCCGCTCCACCTCCCGGGGTTCGGTCACACCGAGGGCCTGGATGTTCAGCGCAATGACCGCCCCGAAATTCAGCCCGGCCAGAGTGTCCATGGTCTGGTAGCCGTCCAGGATGCCCTGCACGGCGGGCAGGGCGGTGTAGGCGGCGGTCGGGGTGCCGTAGCCTGCTGCTGCCGGGTGGAGCAGACAGCCCGCAAACAGCAGCAGGATCAGGGCCAGCAAGGCGGGGCAGAGGATTTTGCCCAGCCGCTGGGTCAGCTTCTCCGGGTGCTGGGCCACCAGAAAGGCCACTGCAAAAAACAGGAGGGAGTAGCCCCACTGCAGCGCGGTGCTTTCCCCTGCCAGCGGCTCCAGCATCGCAAACGAGGTGCTGGCCGTGCGGGGGATGGCGAGGCATGGCCCAATGGAGAGATATACCAGAATGGAGAAGACCTGCGCAAACCGGGGGTGCACCCGCTCGGCCAGCTGGGGCAGCCCCCCGGCCCGGGCTACGGCCACCACGCCTGCAATGGGCAGGCCGATGGCGCTGACGGCAAACCCGGCAAAGGCCAGCCAGAGGCGGGTGCCTGCCTGTGCCCCCAGATAGGGCGGAAAGATCAGGTTGCCTGCTCCGAAAAACATGGAAAAGAGGGTGAACCCGATCAGCAGCTGTTTTTTGCCGCGGAGGGTGTTGGTTTGCATGAAGCATCGTCCTTTCTATCGGGGAAAAGTGCCCTGGTGTGGGTTTCTGGTTTCCAGTTTAGTGTATAACAGTGCTCATGTCAAGAAAAGAAAAAGTGAAACATTGTATTTTATTGCGTGATGGAATCTCTTGAAAAAGAGGACACAAAGCCTGTAAAATATGGGAAAAGAACAAGGAAAGGAAACGATATGAAGCAGACAAAAAAAAGCCGCCTCTGGCTGGCGGCGGTGGTGTTCTGGCTGGTGGTGTGGCAGGGGGCTGCCATGGCCATCGGGCAGGAGGTGTTTCTGGTGTCGCCGCTGCAGGCCTTTGGCTCGCTGGTGCAGCTGCTGCCCCAGGCAGAGTTCTGGCAGCGGGTGGCGTTCAGCGCCGGGCACATTCTGCTGGGCTTTGTGCTGGGCGGGGGGTGCAGTGTGCTGTTGGCTGTGGCGGCGGAGCGCTGGCTCTGGGTGGACGCCATGCTGGCCCCGGTGATGCAGCTGGTCAAGGCCACGCCGGTGGCAAGCTTTATCATTCTGGCGCTGGTGTGGGTCAGCGGCAAAAGCCTCTCCATCCTCATCAGCTTTTTAATGGTGCTGCCCGTGCTGTACGGCGCGGTGCGCACCGGGCTGGAAAGTGCCGACCCGCAGCTGCTGGAAATGGCCCGGGTGTTCCGCCTGCCGCTGGGGCGGCGGGTGAAAGCCCTCTGGCTCCCGGCGGTGCTGCCCGCGTTCCGGCAGGGGTGCAGCGTGGCGCTGGGCATCTGCTGGAAGAGCGGCGTGGCGGCGGAAGTCATCGGCCTGCCGGACGGCAGCATCGGTGACGCCCTCTACCGGGCCAAAATCACCCTTTCCACCGGGGAGCTGTTTGCCTGGACATTCGTCATCATCGTCCTGAGCGCGGCCTTTGAAAAACTGTTTCTGGCCCTGCTGGACAAGGCAGTGGCCCGGGTACTGGGCGAGGAGGCGGTATGATGCAGCATAACAAACTGGAAATTTTGCACCTGACAAAACGCTTTGGAGAGAAAACGCTCTTTGAAGACCTGAATCTTACAGTGGAGGAGCCTGCCGTCCTCTGGGCCCCCAGCGGCTGGGGCAAGACCACCCTCCTGCGCGTCCTCATGGGGCTGGAAACGCCTACCTCCGGCAGTGTGCAGGGGGTGGGGCGGGTGAGCGCCGTCTTTCAGGAAGACCGCCTCTGCCCTCAGCTGAATGCCGTCCAGAACGTGGCACTGGTGCTTCCGGGACTGGAAACACAATACAAAGAGCAAATTGAAACCTGTTTTCAACAACTTGGATTGGACTCGACGGCCCTTGTCCTGCCTGCCCGAAAGCTCTCGGGCGGCCAGAAGCGCCGGGTGGCTCTCCTGCGGGCGCTGCTGGCCCCCAGCGACACCCTGCTGCTGGACGAGCCGTTCACAGGGATGGATCCGGAGACCCTGCAAAAAGCCGCCGGGCTCATCCGGGAGCGAGGCGGCGGCAAAAATGTCCTCCTCGCCACCCATGACCGGGACGCCATCGCGGCGTTGGGCTGGCCGGTGATCCAATTGGCGGAATGAAAGACCCCCGCAGACCTACGGCAAGCCTGCGGGGACTGTTCTTGATAAGATTATAAGAGCTCCGCCAGAATGGTGTTCTGCACGATGAGCCCGGCGGGGGTCAGGGCCAGGGTCTTGCCATCAAAATTGGCGTACCCGGCCTTGACGCAGTTTTGCACAAAGGCAAGTTGTGCTGTGGAGAACTCCTTGCCGTAGAGGTTTTTGTAAGCTTCCAGATTCAACCCCTTGCGGAGGCGGAGCTGCAAAATGAGATAATCCTCCGCGCCGCAGCTGCCGTCCAGCACCGGGGCGGCGGTATCGTGTAAAAAGGCATCCGTATCAGGCGGGTAGTAGAAACGCTTGCCGCCCATGCAGGAGTGGGCCGCTGGGCCGAGGCCAAGGTAATCCCCGCAGTCCCAGTAGATGAGGTTGTGCTTCCCCTCATAGCCCGGGCGGGCAAAGTTGGAAATTTCGTATTGCTGGTAGCCGTGGTGTTCCAGCTGCTCCACGGCGTAGAGGTAAAAATCAGCGGCCTCGTCGGAAGTGGGCAGGCCCTCCGGCGGCTTGCGGCCAAAGGCGGAGTCCGGCTCGATCTTTAACAGGTAAGCGGAGACGTGGGTGGCCCCGCCGTTCTCGATCAGTTCCAGTGTCTCATCAAACTCGGCCTGCGTGTAGTGGGGCAGTGCCAGCATGATGTCCCCGCTGATGTTGGTAAAGCCTGCCCGCTGGGCCGCCGCGAACGCCGCCCGGGCCTGTTTGGCGGTGTGGGGGCGGCCCAGCGTTTTGAGCTGGCTGTCCCGGGCCGACTGCACCCCGAACGAGATGCGGTTGACGCCCGCGGCCCGGAAGCCGCGCAGTGTTTCTTCGGTGACCGTCTCCGGGTTGGCTTCCAGTGTGATCTCCGCCCCGGGCCGGGGCTGGGCCGCTTCCATAAGGCGGGCAACATCGTCCGGTGTGAGTAAACTGGGGGTCCCGCCGCCAAAATAAATGGTATCGGGCCGGAGGGGAGCATCCGGCGCAAACCGGTGCAGCTCCCGCAGCAGCGCGTCGGGATACTCCGGCGGTACACCCCGCTGGCCGGGGGCGGAATAGAAATCACAGTAGCGGCATTTGGAAAAACAGTAGGGGATATGCAGGTAAAGCCCAAGAGACATCAAATATCACAGCCTTTTTCATGAAACGTTCATTTCTATGCAGTATACTATAAAACAGAAACCGGAGCAAGGCGGCAGTGCCCGCCCCGGCAAAAGACTGGAGGATTCCACAATGGATTATAACAACTATGACCGCGGCTATGCGGAGCCCTCGATGAATGCATCGGACTATATGACCCGCACCTACCGCTGGATGGCCAGCGGACTGCTCATCACGTTCGCCATGGCGTATATCACGGCCACCACCCCGCTGATCTATCTGGTGGATTCGCTGTATCTTGTACTCACCATTGCGGAGCTGGCATTGGTATTTGTGCTGAGCTCCCGGGTACAGAACATGTCGGTGGACGCGGCCCGGGCCATGTTCTTCGGGTATGCACTGCTCAACGGCATGGTGCTGAGCTATTATTTTATCGTCTTCTCGGTGGGCACGCTGGTCATGGCGTTCCTGGCTACCGCCGTTTACTTTGGCCTGATGGCCGTCTACGGTACCACCACCCATAAAGACCTCACCGGCTGGGGCCCCCGCCTGATGATGGGTCTGGTAGCCCTGATCGTTACCAGCCTGATCGGGATGCTGTTCGGCTTCGGCTTTGGCAGCTCGGTGCTCTACTGCGGCATTGGTCTGGTGCTGTTCATGCTCCTGACCGCCTATGACACCCAGAAGCTCCAGCAGATGTATGCCTACTATGCAGGCGACCCGGAGTTGGCGGAGAAAGCTTCCATCTACGGTGCTCTGACCCTGTACTTGGACTTCATCAACATCTTCCTGTATGTCGTCCGCCTGCTGGGCAACAACCGCCGCCGCAACTGATTCAAACGCAAACAAAAATATCCGTCATCGCGCCGCGATGGCGGATATTTTTATGTATAAACGTCCGCCAACCATCGCACACTACCACCAGAACAAACCGTACACAAACATGGATGGGAGTAACAAACGATGGAACAGATCCGAAAATTCTTGCAGGGCAAGGGCTTTGCGCTGGTGCTGGCCGCCTGCCTGCTGGCGGCAGCGGCCGCCGGCGTCTGGGCCGTGCAGACCGTCCGCGGGGAACTGCAGAAAAATTTGGACGGCCTGCGTGATCCGGCCAGCAGTGCCCGCACTGCCCCCGGCATCGACGAGGGGCTTGACCTGACAACACCGGATGAGGAGGATTCGACCGAATGGCAGCAACCCACCGCCCCCGCCGCAAACTCTGTGGCCAATGTGCCCAAAGCTTCTTCCAGCACCGCGCCCTCCGGTGGGGCTGGTGGCTCTTCTGGGGCGTCATCTGGTTCTGCTGGGGTGCGCGAGCCCTCCGCGCTGCAAACCGAATCCGCACCTGCCAGCAGCTCAGCGGCACCTGCCTCCACGCGGCCAGTCTCGGGGCGTATCTTAAACGCGTACAGCGGGGATGAGCTGGTCTACAACAAGACGCTGGGCGACTGGCGCACCCACAACGGCATTGACTATGCCGCCGCCAGGGGCGAAAAAGTTTCGGCCCCGGCGGCAGGCAAGGTGACACTGGCGGGCGCGGACGGCAGCTGGGGCCCTACCGTGGCCATTGAGGACGCTTCCGGGCGGCTCTGGCGGATCAGCGGTGTGGCCGACCTGAAAGTGAAAGCCGGGGATACCGTGACGGCCGGGCAGGCCCTTGGCACCGTGGGCAGTGTGAGCTGCGAGTGCGCCGAGGACAGCCACATCCACCTGGAAGTGAAACAGGGCGAAAAATACCTCGACCCGGCCAAGGTGATGCAGTAAAACAGAACACGGCACTCCGGCGGGAAAACGCCCGCCGGAGTGCTTTTTTGCGTGGAGCAGAGGAAATGCCGCCCGCTTTTCCTGCAATTTCAGCCGCCGGGCACATTGCTTTTGGAGGACGATTCTGGTATGATACAATAGAAATATCAGGTTTTGTGGGAGGAATTGCTGGATGGCAAATGTGTTGGTGATCGGAGCAGGCGCGGCGGGCCTGATGGCGGCCGGTGCGGCCGTGCGGCAGGGCCACACCGTTACGGTGCTGGAACATAAGGAAAAGCCCGCTCAGAAGATCCTGGTCACGGGAAAGGGGCGCTGCAACGTGACCAACGACTGCACCGCTGAGGAGTTCCTGCACCATGTGCGCACCAACCCCCGTTTCCTGTACTCGTCTTTAGGGGCGTTCCCGCCGGCAAAGACGATGGAGCTGTTTGAGGAGCTGGGGGTGGAGCTGAAAGTGGAGCGCGGCCGCCGGGTGTTCCCGGTATCCGACAAGGCGGAAGAGATCCGGCAGGCATTGCTCCGGTACGCGGAGGGAGCCGTTCTCATCGAGGACGGGGCCCAAAAGCTGCTGCTGGAGCCGCTGGCCCCGGCGGAGGAGGCTGCCCCGGCTGCCCCGGAGAACCCGCGCCACCCCAAAAAGAAAAAACCCGGCCCGGCGTACCGCTGTGTAGGCGTGCGGGGCACCTCGGGCAGGGAGTACAAGGCGGATGCCGTGCTGGTGGCCACCGGCGGCCTGAGCTACCCCACCACGGGCTCCACGGGCGACGGCTACAAACTGGCCCGGCAGGCGGGCCACACCATCGTGGACCCGGTGCCCAGTCTGGTGAGCCTGGTCAGTCACGACCCGGACTGCAAAAAGATGATGGGCCTGGCCCTGAAAAACGTCAACCTGACCCTGTTGGAAGACAACAAGGCCATTTTTACCGAGCAGGGCGAGATGCTGTTCACCCACTTTGGCATCAGCGGGCCGCTGACCCTCAGTGCTTCCAGCCATCTGGGGGACATGAAAAAGCATACTTACAAGGCGGAGATCGACCTGAAACCTGCCCTGAGCGAGGAGCAGCTCTATGACCGCATCACCCGGGATTTTGCACTGCTGGCAAACCATGCGGCGCAGGGGGCGCTGGTCAAGCTGCTGCCGTCCAGTATGCAGCCGGTCATGGTGGCCCGCTGGGGCATCGACCCGGCTACCAAGGCAAACCAGATCACCCGGGAGCAGAAGCGGGAGCTGGTGCAGTTGTGCAAGCACTGGGGAGTGCCCATCGACGCCCGGGGCGATTTAGCCCATGCCGTCATCACGGCGGGCGGAGTTTCGGTACGGGAGGTAGACCCCAAGACCATGCAGAGCAAAAAGGCGCAGGGTCTTTACTTTGCAGGCGAGGTGCTGGATGTGGACGCCTACACGGGCGGCTACAATTTGCAGATTGCATTCTGCACGGCACAAAGCTTTGCAAATAACCTGTAACAACATCGGCTTGAGGAGCTTTGCCACGCAGGTAGGATAAAATCGTATTTTATAATAAGGAGACTTATACAATGGTATCTGTTGCAATCGACGGGCCTGCGGGGGCAGGCAAATCCACGCTGGCACGCCGTCTGGCGGCCGAGCTGGGCTATATTTATGTGGACACCGGTGCCATGTTCCGCACCATCGGCCTGTACGCCCTGCGGGCAGGCAAGGACCCCAAGGACAACGAGGCGGTCAATACTCTGCTGCCGGAGATCGAGCTGCACTTCGCGTTCATTGACGGCGAGCAGCACATCTATCTGGGCGGCGAGGACGTGAGCTCGCTCATCCGCACCGAGGAGGTGGGCATGGCAGCTTCTGCGGTGGGTGCCAACCCGGCAGTGCGCGCGTTCCTGCTGGACATGCAGCGGGATATGGCCCGGAAGCAGGATGTCCTGATGGACGGCCGTGACATCGGCACCGTGGTGCTGCCGGACGCGACTGTGAAAATTTTCCTCACCGCCAGCCCGGAGGCCCGTGCCACCCGCCGCTGGAAAGAGTATCAGGCCAAGGGGATGCCCAACACCTACGAAGAAGTGCTGGCCGACGTGAAGCAGCGGGATTATCAGGATACCCACCGCGCGGCGGCTCCCCTCAAGCAGGCGGAAGACGCTGTGCTGTTGGATACCTCCGAGCTCAACTTTGAGCAGAGCCTGGACGCCATGAAGCAGATCATTGCGCGGAAAGTCGGTTAAGGAGACAGGATGGTATTATATTATATCTTGCTCCCGCTGGCATGGATCGTGTTCCACGTCGGGTTCCGTGTCCGCGCAGAGGGCCGGGACAACCTGAAAAAAATTCGGACCAGGGGGTACATTCTGGCCCCCAACCACATCTCCGCCATTGACCCGGTCTTTGTCATCATCACCCGGTTCTGGGGCAGGCGGATGATCGTTTTTGCCAAAAAAGAGCTGTTTGAGATCAACGCGTTCCTGAGCTGGTTCTTCCGCTGTGCCGGTGCCATGTGTGTGCGCGGCACCAAGGAAGAGGCGGCCGTCATTGACGAGACGGTGGCCCGCTGCCAGAACGGTGAGAGCCTGCTCATCTTCCCGGAGGGCACCCGTGAGAAAGACGGAACGTTCCTGCAGCCAAAGAGCGGCCTGTTCGTCATTGCGGCAGCGGCTGCTGTGGACGTGGTGCCGGTGCGCATCCACTACGAGACGCCGGACGGAAAAATGAAGCTGTTCTGCAAGGTGCGGGTGGTGTACGGCGAGCCGATGCCCGCCGCCCAGTTTGCCATGGAGAGCCGCCGCGATATGAAGAAGCTCCGCGCCAACAAGCAGGCGCTTCTGGACGCATGGGAAAAACTGTAAAGGAGAGAACATGGAGATTCGTTTAGCCAAAACAGCGGGCTTCTGCTTCGGCGTCAACCGCGCCGTGGAGCTGACCTACGGCCTGCTGAACGAGGGCCACAAGGTGGCCACCCTGGGCCCGCTCATCCACAACCCCCAGGCGGTGGACGACATGAAGCGCCGGGGCGCGCTGGTGGCCGACACCGTGGAGGACATCCCCACCGGGTACGAGGTCATCATCCGGAGCCACGGCGTGCCCCGCACCATTTACGATACGCTGGAGCAGCGCGGCATCGTGTACCACGACGCCACCTGCCCCTTTGTGAAGAAGATCCAGAACATTGCCGCCAGGGCCGAAGCCGAGGGCGCGGTGCTCCTGGTGGCCGGCGACGCCGCCCACCCGGAGGTGCAGGGCATTGTGGGACATACCCGGGGGGAGGTATTCGTCTTCAGCGATCTGGAGGAATTAAAGGCCTGGAAAGGCCCCTCGGACCCCCAAAAGCCCATTTTTGCGGTTGCACAGACCACATTTCAGGTAACAAAATGGCAAGAAAGTTCGGAGTTTCTCAAAAAAGCCTATACAAACGCCCGAATTTTTGATACAATATGTAATGCGACGTGGGCGAGGCAACAGGAAGCGGAAGACCTCAGCCAACAATGCGACATCATTGTTGTCATTGGCGGTCATCATTCTTCCAATACCCAAAAGCTGGTACAGGTCGCCGCAAAGCATACGCGAGCCGTAACGGTCGAGACAGCGAGCGAACTTCGGCCGGAATGGTTTGCAGATGTAAAGACGGCGGGCGTCACAGCCGGGGCTTCAACGCCATCGTCTATTATTGAGGAGGTACTTAACAGTATGAGCGCAGAAATCAATGACAGCATGAGCTTTGAGGAGATGCTGAACGCATCCGAGGAAAAGCGTGTTCATGCAGGCAGTATTGTGAAAGGAATCGTGACCAGCATCTCTGCCAACGAGATCCAGGTGGATATCGGAGCGAAGCAGACCGGCTTTGTCAAGCTGAGCGAGCTGACCGATGATTCCTCCGCCAAGGTCGAAGACCTGGTGAAGGTTGGCGATGAGCTGGACCTCATCGTCGAGAAGGTTATGGATCAGGATGGCGTCATCCAGCTCTCCCGCAAGAAGCTCGCATCTCGCAAGGGCATGGAAGAGATCGCCAAGGCTGCTGAATCCGGCGAGGTCGTCGAGGGCGATGTCACCGAGTTCAACAAGGGCGGCGTTGTCGTCAACGTCAAGGGTGTTAAGGTGTTCGTTCCCCGTTCTCAGGCTACTATGCGCCGTGATGAGGACTACACCGCTCTGGTTGGCCAGCACGTTCAGCTGGTCGTCACCGAGTGCTCCGGCCGCAAGATCGTCGGCAGCATCAACAAGGTGACCGCTGAGCAGAACAAGGCAAAGCGTGAAGAGTTCTGGGCAAACGTTGAGGTGGGCAAGACCTACACCGGCGTTGTCAAGAGCCTGACTTCTTACGGTGCATTCGTCGATATCGGCGGTGTGGACGGTCTGTGCCACATCAGCGAGCTGAGCTGGAACCGCATCAAGCATCCCTCTGAGGTCGTCTCCGTTGGCGACACCATCGAGGTGTATGTGAAGGATATCGACACCGAGAACCACAAGGTCTCTCTGGGCTACAAGAAGGCTGAGGACAACCCCTGGGAGCAGCTGAAGAACAACTACCCCATCGGCAGCACCTTCCATGCTCCGGTCGTGTCCCTGACCAAGTTCGGTGCATTCGTCCGCATCCTGCCGGGTGTTGACGGTCTGGTCCACATCAGCGAGATCAGCAATGATCGCGTTGAGAAGGTCTCTGACGTGCTGAAGGTCGGCGATATGGTCGATGTGAAGCTGCTGGATGTCGACTTCGACAAGAAGCGCATCAGCCTGTCCATGAAGGCTCTGCTGAACAACGACGCTGAGTGATCAGCCGCCTGTTTGAAGCATAGCTTCTGACACATGCGATCAACAGCCCCGTTGCCGGGAAAACGGCGGCGGGGCTGTTTTTGTTAAGGGAGAAACCCTCTCAGTCACGGCCTGCGCCGCGACAGCTCTCCCGAAGGGCGAGCTTTTGACAGTGAACGAAAAAGTTTGAGGAAAACCGGCAAAACCTCTCCCTTTCGGGAGAGGTGGACGCGAACAGCGTGAGAGGACGGAGAGGGTTATTTTTTATGGTTAAATTTTTCAAAAAGCACTGGGAAGTGCTCAGTTATCTGATCTTTGGCGTGCTGACCACCCTGCTCAACATCGTGCTGTATGCCCTGTTCAACAAGCTGTTCGGCTATACCGCCGCCAACAGCTGGGGCAACGTGCTGGACAACATCCTGTGCATCCTGTTTGCCTACGCCACCAACCGGGCGTTCGTGTTCCGCAGCAGGACCCAGGGCCGGGAGATGGCGAAGGAGTTCGGTGCATTCGTCACCTGCCGTCTGGGCACACTGGTGCTGGATGCCGTCATTATGATGGTGTGCGGCAACCTTTTTGCCGCACAGGGGGCGGCGCTGGTGGACACCGCCATGCAGGGTCTGCTGGGCGCCGTGGCGGGCTGGCTGGGTCCGGATACTACCCTCTACATGGCAAACAGCTTTGCCGGGAGCCATGCCGCCGTGGCAGATGGCTCCGCCGCCATTGCCGTCATCGGCGGGGCGGACGGCCCCACAGCCATCTTCGTCACCAGCGCCTACGATGCTCAGGCACTGTGGGGCCTGTGCGTAAAGGTCTTTTCCAATGTACTGGTGATCGTGCTGAACTATGTGTTCAGCAAGCTGATCATCTTTAAAAAGAAAAAATAATTTTTTAGGAGGTACGGTCTTATGAAACGTGGTCTGAAAGGTTTTGCATTCCTGGTCTCCGGTCTGGTGCTGGGCATCATCGGTGCAACGGTGTCGGCAACGGCCATTGCCCTGAGCGCTGTCGGCATGGCAAAGGTGCGCCGTGCCAACAAGAATTAAGGAGGACGACAACATGACCCGCGAAGAAATTCTCTCCCATGTCGATCACACCCTGCTGAAGCCGGAGGCCACCTGGCCCCAGATCCAGACCCTGTGTGACGAAGCCATTGCCAACCACACCGCATCCGTCTGCATCAACACCTGCTACGTCAAGCAGGCTGTGGAGTACATGGCAGGCCGCATCCCGGTGTGCTGCGTGGTGGGCTTCCCTCTGGGTGCCATGGACACCGCCAGCAAGGCCTTTGAGGCAAAGACTGCCATCGAAAACGGCGCTTCCGAGGTGGACATGGTCATCAACATCGGCCGCCTGAAGAATAAGGAGTACGATGCCGTCCGCGAGGACATCCGTGCCGTGAAGCAGGCTGTGGGCGACAAGATCCTGAAGGTCATCATCGAGACCTGCCTGCTGACCGATGAGGAAAAGGAAACGATGTGCGACATCGTCTGCGAGGCAGGCGCGGACTACATCAAGACCAGCACCGGCTTCTCCACCGCAGGCGCAAACTTCCACGATGTGGAGCTGATGGTCAAGGGCGTGCATGGCCGCTGCAAGGTCAAGGCTGCCGGCGGCATCTCCACCGTGGAGGATATGGAAAAGTTTCTGGCTCTGGGCGCTGACCGCCTGGGCACCTCCCGCGCCGTCAAAATCCTGAACGGCGA
>ENA-UONS01002380-UONS01002380.1-human-gut-metagenome-genome-assembly--contig:-CS19-NODE-2380-length-15030-cov-4.810417_pt1 | contig 15030 bp, 4 predicted proteins | sample MGYA00242458_ERZ724005 | MGnify/ENA metagenome assembly ERZ724005
GTCCCAATCAGAAGGATGGATAATTTTCTCAAGCTTGCCTGAGCCAAGATTTACCTGACCGATACAAGCAACGAGCATAGGAATCATTGCTTCTTCAAGATTCTTCTCTGTAAGAGCAGCGCTGGCGCCGTTCTTTGCGTAGAAAGCTTTAAGAATGTTAGCGTCTGTAGCGTCTGCTGTGTACTGAACCATCTTGCAAGCGTTGCCAACAAGTGTTGAAACGATTGACTTAATTGCTGCTGCGTCAATAGTTGCAAAATCACCGGTTGTTGTCATTTCAGGACGTGTACCGATAACGTTGCCGCGCTGCGGGAACAAGTCCTTAACTGCTGCAACAAGTGCGTCATTAAAGCCTGCTACCATTGAGCTGTACTTTGAATAGCTTTCGCTAAAGAACTTATCGAGGTTTGGAGTACCTGTTTCTGCAAAGTAAAGATTGATAGGACCTGTTGTTACGTTAAAGCCGTAATCAGCAAGCGGGCTGTATCTTAACTTAGCGAAAAGTCTCGTTGCGTCGATATCTTTCCAAGAACCTGTTGAGTCCTCGGCAGCTGTACGATCATAAGTTACCGTCTTCTTAACATAAGCAAGGAAATCATCTGCTGTGTCAAACTTATAATCCTTATATACTGCATTTGCCCATTGATTGAGCTTAGCCGGTGTATAGTTTGCAGCAACATCATTATCATTCCACTCGCCCTTTTGGTCGAAGAAATAATAATAGTTGTTATCAAAGTTAGCGCCGTGACCCTTATCAAATCCATCATTTACGTGAAGGAGTTTGACTGTACCCTTGAGAACTGTATCCCAAGCAAGGTCAAGAGCTCTGTAACTGAAATCAAAAAGATTATCGGTTGCCTTAAGTGTTACCTTTGTGGTTGATTCTGTTGCATAACCGTTTTCGTCAGGAGCACCGTAAGCAAAAAGAAGAACGTTAAGAGGATTACCCTCATCATCTTTAAATTCATCTGAATATACAAGGTTAGGGTCATAACCAAGCTTTGCAGCTGCAGTAGCGTAGTCAGAACCGCTTGCCTTCATTTCAGCTTTAATCTTCAAATAACGTGTAGCCGATGTATCCTGAATTGCTGTTTGCGAATCAGCATCTGTGTATTCTTGATTATATGTAACAAGTACACTAATCTTATCAAGAAGCTCTGTTGTGAGTTTATTAATAAGCTGGTCATCATAAACCCATGTTGCAGTACCGTTCTTGAAATTATTAATTTCCTCTTCTGTATACCAATTAGTATATTGGAAAATAAGGTTTTGAGCAACATTGTATACTAAGTTAGTCTTATACTTCGTATCTGTAAAGCCCAAAAGATTACCTACAATCTTATATACGTCAAGGTTTGCAACGTTACCGAGAGTACCGAGAGTAAAGTTACCTCTAAGCACCTGGCCTAAAATATCAGAGCCGTTATAGTCGCAAGAAAGGTTTTGTAAAATACCGATTACGCTTCTTAAAATATCAGTTGAAGATGCAGTTTCTCTTGAAATACTCCAATCCTTAGTGGCAACAGCCTTAAAGTTAAGGTTGCCGGCATCACCGAGTAAGTTACCATATGAGTTAAGAAGATCAGCGACACCCCTAAGTGTATAGAAAAGTTCATCAACACTGTGAGTACGTACCGGAATGTCTTTTTTAACAAGACCAAAAGCATTAAGCTTAAGTGTACGGCTGTTGCTGTCCCATGTGATATACTGGGTAATACTTGAAGGAAGGTTTTCAAGAAGCTTATCAATCTGCGGACCGTATTGGGCAAGCATCAAATCAGCATAGTCAAGTAAAGCTGTAGCTACCTGTTCATCGGAAAGAATAGCCCACGCCAAATCGTTATATTCGATTGACTCGTCGGCATACGTCTTTTCACTGCTCATAGTATCAGCATAAGCAGTTAAAGCACCGGTAAAGCAGGAAGCTGCCATAAGCACTGCCATAAATAATGCCAGAAGCTTATGTGAAAACTTTTTTGGCTTCGTTTTCATTTTTTACCTCCATTAAATTTAAAATTAATTGAATAATAAAGTGTTAACATATTGCAGGGGAGCCTGTCACAATCTCTGACCATCAGGCAACCTGAATTAGACTGAAGGTCGGCAAAGCCAAACCGTTGCACCAAAAACTGCGCAATATGTGCTTTAAACACATTATAATTATTACATAAGGCAACAAAAAAGTCAATAAAGACAAACGACAAATGATATTTTTGTAACAATGTCCAAAAAAGCAAACTTATTTTTGACACCTTGCACAAATTATTAACTAAAAGTTTACAATTTGTTTATAATTTGACGCCAAAAAACGCTTGATTTTCCGCAAGTAAAGCTGTGATACTTTACACAAAATTTACATTTGTAAAGATGTTTGCCTTTACAAATCGAACAGAATTTTACCCGACTTTATATGGATTATATTACGTTTTACAGTCAATTTTCTGTCGAATTGTGTTTGTCAGACTTTTTGTGCCATATTGTCTATTTTGCAACTCTCTATCGTCAAAAATCAATGCGAAAATATGTGAAAATTCACAATAAATTCAAAATATGTTATAAAATTATTGACTTTTAAGTTTTTATTTGTTATAAATATATTGTATTTGTTAATACGCGTGTGGATATCCTGCGCCTAAAAAGCAGTTTTTTGTGTAGAAACTGTGAACAAATACTGCTCGGCGCATTATCCAAAAAATGCGTTACCATACGACAAGTTCGTAAATCATATGTAAAGGAGAGAGAGATTTATATGAGAACGAGCAAAAAGATACTCAGCTTTTTCTTAGCTGTAGTAATGGTCGTGACCACATGCTCGGTTGGATTTACTGCGTTCGCCAAGAGTAATGACAACCCGCTTTGGAAAACGACAAGTGTTGACGCCGATTCGGCATTCGACACACTTAACAAATTGGCAGACCAGCTGCCTTCCCTTCTCATGGGCATTGAGGCAATAAGCAAGCCTGTTTATGAAAAGGGTGCTAAAAAGTTAGGTAAGACCGCAGCGGAACTTACCACCAAAGAAAAAGAGCAAATCGTAAGTGAAACAACACTTCAGGATTTACTCGGCGTATTGCAGCCGACTCTTATCGGCGCACTTGCAAAGACAAGCCAGTCAGACTTTGTAAAAAGTTATATTCAAACAGGTATGGGTAATCCTGAAGATTATAACTACTTAAGCGGTTCAACGGGCGCAATTGATTATTTTTCACTTACCGCTCTTTGCTTAAAGTACAAAGACAACAAAGACTTATCTAAAGACACGAGAAATCAGCTTGACGAATGGTTATACGGTAAAGAAAGCGAACGTACCGTTTCAGGCTACAATGCCGCAGGTCAAACTATCAAGTTCTCAACAAACAGCCTTTGGTATTTAGCCGACCTTTATGCTCAAAAGATAAAGCAAGGTACAGACAGTGATAAGGTAGAAGCAATTGCTAAGCGTTATACCGAAGCTGTAAAAAGCGGTGCTGTTGAAACAGTTAAGCTTAACGGCGAAGCTATCGGTGACACTTATGATACTGCCACACTTTACCAGTTGAAGAACTTTGATTTTAAGCTCACAGCTGATGAGCAAGCCGTTGTTAACAACTATATGGGCACACTTAACGTTAAGTATGCAACATACGGTATCAACGTTAAGCTTAACGATTTGGCTGACGTTATTTACTACGACTTCGGTGTCGGTCAGAGCTTCATCTCAGCAAGCGAATTTATCAGATTGATAAGCGACGGCGGTGCAACATTTAACCAAACAGTTGACAGCACATCGCTTTATCAGGTTCCTATGACATTTAAGGGCTTCACAGTAAGCGACACTGAAAACAATGTTTATGACACTGTTAAGGAAATCGCAAGAAAAGCTGTTGCCGCTAAATTAGGAGTTGCCGAAGATGCTTCTTTCGAGACTCTTGCACAAAAAGAGGGCATGACAACAGATTACCAAATTGAGTCATATACCGAATATGTAGTAGGCAACACTATTATGACTGATTTGTGCAAAAAAGCACTTATGAACGGTAATGTCGACACAACCACTTCTCCGTATTACACTGATATACTTAAGGGTATGGTTGTACGTTTCGGTAATAACGGAAACGGCGTTGACCTCAACAAGCTTAATTCCGAAATCAATGCTAAGCTTCCAAAAGGATATGATGCAAATTGGCAAGAGGGTGACAGTTTCTTCATTAGCGATGACGAACTTACTCAGTTGCGTGCATTCTTCTCCAGCGTCGGCGGTGCAAACGCCACCACTAATGTTGTAACAAACTACTTTAAGGACGGCGAAGTTACCTTTAACGATAAATATGCCGACAAAAAGAACAAGACAGTCATTGTTCCTGCTTCACTTAAAGGCAGTTACACTTCAGAGTTTTGGTCTCTTATTGCAGCTAACCAAAAAAAGAATTCAACAAATTACAATAATTTGTTAGGTTCATTTGGCGGCTTTGCTAAAAACCGTTCACATATTGACAAAACAAAATACTTGCCTGTTAATTCACTTGTTGATGCTTCACGTTCAGACCCGGGTGTCGGCATTAACGCACTTAAGTCTGACTCTGTAACTAATTCAAATAATTACAGCAAGCCATTAATCAACGAATGGGTTGCAGCTTCTTACGACTACATTGTTACTAAGATTGCATCTGAATACCTCGGCGTTGATACAAACGACCTTGGCACAGATAGCACTACTTATACATACAGCTATAAGTATTCTTTCAAATTCCTTCTTAACGTTCAACTCGTACTTGATGATATTGTAAAGAAAAAAACTTCTCAAACTTCAGGTATCGTTCTTACCGACGCTCAAAAGGAAATTCTCAACGGTAAAAATGTTGACCTTACAGGTTCGGCAGGTACCGAGATTACAAACCTTATTCTCAACAACACAATCGGCGATATCGTTGACCCAAGTACAGATATCGGTAAAACGGTTGACGCTGTGCTTAAGTCACTTCTTAAGACAAACGTAAATCTTAAGGACGCTCTTACCGATGTTTGGAAGAATCTTGTTAACGACCCGATTAAGACAGTCGTAAACCTTCTTCCTTTACTTACAGTAGTAATTAACGAGCTTCTTGAGCCTATTCTTTTCTCTGAAATCGGCAATTCGCAAAGAAATAACCAAGAAGGCTTCCTCTATTCTGTTATTGACCTTATTGAGCCACTCAAAAATATGACTGCAGACACCGGCTCATACATCGGAATCAGTCAGCTTGCTTGGGACCTCAACGCTATGCTTCCTCAGCTTATGCATTGGCTCCAGAGAGATGGCAAGTTTGAGGAATTCGGCGGTACTTATTGGAACGGCGGTAATGAGAAAACAGGCTACATTTCAGAATCTTCTGACGATACCTTTGTAACTAAGAACTTCTCAGCCGGCGACATTATCGCAACTCCTGACTACGTACTTAAGTATGACAAGGTTGTAGATAGCTATGGCAAAGCAATCACATACACAAAGAACAGCGACGGTTCTTATACCTATTCTTATAATGGCGTAAGCGGTTCTCTTGCAGATGTACTTGCTAACGTTTCAAGCACTACTAAGTTTAACGTTAAATACACATATGAAGCAGGCGTACCTAAGATTACAGGTATTTACATTGCCGATAAGGCTCTCAAGTATGCTAAGCTCAGCGACCTTGAGGGCATCCTTAAGAAAGCAATCACAGCTTCAAACGGACAGGTTGGCGCAGGTCTTTATGAATTGGTAACAGAAATAGCAGGCCTCTTCACTACTGCAGTTGACACATACGTTAGCACTCCTAAGTACAGAGACCAGGTTAAGGGCCATGATGACGGAGGAAAAGTCATCAACTCAGGTCTTAACAACCTTATGGTTGCAATTCCTCAGCTCTTTGACATTATGGAAAACCTTGCAGCTGACAAATACGGCGTAAGCAAGGATGCATGGACATATTGCTACAAGGGCAAGATTGTTACGGATTCAAACGGCGCAGTAAGCAACTCTAAGATGACAGAGTTCAAGGATTTTGCCGCTAATCCAAACCCAACAAAGATTTTTGACTGCTTTGTAGGTGTATTCGTAGAGGATTGGCTTGACGCTATTCTCGGTCTTGTAAACAATGTAATAAGCTCTAAGGGCAGTGAATTTGAAAAGAACCTTCCTATTATTACAGGTCTTCTCAATTCAGTAGGCGGTTTCACCGAAACAAGTGCTCTTACAGACCTTTTCAACAGCATCTTCCAGATTACACGTGACAGCAAGTACAGCTTCACATTTGAACCGCAGTCAAGCGGATTTGTAGGTCTTGACAGAGATAACGCTTACTTCCTTATTACTAATGTAAGCAAGCTTGTTGACGTTGTTAAGGCACTTATCAATTCATTCAAGTCAAATAACAACAATAACAACAATAATTCTTCATCACCTGCCACTACACAGGCAGTTGCAACTCCTAACTCTTCAGTTGATATTTCAGCACATAAGAGCAGCGATATGAAGAACGTTGATAACACAATAGCTAAGCTTGATAAAACATTGTCATCTCTCCTTACGGATTCAAGCGTAAACGGCTATTCAATCAACAAGACAAGTAACATTATTGCCGGCGTAATTTCATTACTTTCAAATTACATTGGTGCAAATGCATCAAACGCAACAATTGATTTACTTAATACCTATTTATATTATCTTAATGGCGAGGATGCACGTACTCCAGATTCAAATGGTAACGTTAATCCTAAGGATATCTACACAAACGAAGGTCTTACAACAGTAGTAGTAAGAACCTATGCTCTCGTCGAAACACTTGTTGCAGGACTTACTGACAAGTATGCATACTCTTATACATATAATAATGGTACTGCAGACGTGACAGCAAAATACAATCTTATCAGTGAAGCAGTCAACGGACTTATTTCTCCTGACTCATTATCTGTAAGAATTAAGGACACAGGCATTAAGAACGCAAGCAAGAAGCTTTCTAAGCTTGGCAGTTGGAGTGACGCAGTTAATGACAACGGTACTCTTAACGTAAGCATTAATTGGGGCATCACAGCAGGCAACAGAGATGAATTTATGACAGGTCTTTCAACCTCACTCAGACTTCTCACCTCTATCCTCGGCGTAGTTCTTATTGTTACAGGCATTTATGAAAATGCTCTCTACCCTGTTCTTAATACAATAGCTCAAAAGACAGGCATCACAGTTGATACTCCTACTAAGTTTGCTGATAAGAGCAATCCATACCGTGATGAAGTATTCACCGGTATTGTTAATCCAATAGTTTCACTTCTTGACAAGTTCCTTGAAAAGCCTGCAACAACATTGCTCAATCTTGTGTCGGCTATCGGCGTTGTATTAGACGATACAACAACTCCTACACTTGCTTCTGTTGTTTCAAGCGCAGTTAAGGCTATTGCAAACGAGCTCAACGGCGCAGCTAACATTCTTAAGATTAAGAGTGATAAGCTTGGTGCCGCATCACCGTCACTTGCAGCGCTGCTTGAAGGTATCGTTTCTAAGACGTTCGGTGATTTAATCACAGTTAACGACAAGCAAGAGCTTGGACTTAAGGTTAAGGGCTATGCTCTTTCAGGCAACAACATTATTCCTATTATTAATACCCTTCTTGCAAAGACAGGTATTAAACTTAACAACATTAATTGGAACAAGCTTGGCAAGACAACAACTCCTGCTCAAACACTTGTATACGTACTCGATTATGTTGTTGAATTTGTAAAGACAAATCATAACCTTTCCACAATCATCGGTTTGATTATGGGCAACAACAAGGTAAGCTCAGGCGTTAAGAAGCTCATCAAGTATATCGAAACAGGTAAGCTTGACGGTATGGGACTTCTTAAGATTGTAGGCAAACTTCTCGACTTCACACAGTCACCTACAGAAGTTTATTGGGCTTACAGCAAATACAAGGGAACTTCATTAAAGTTCAAGTACCCTGACGGTATTTCTTCTTATGATGCCGAATCAGCTATCACCCAGCTTGACAGTGCAGTTGACGCAGTTATGGCTCTTCTCACTAACTTTGGCGTAGTTGACGCATCAAATCTTAAGGGTGTTGTAAGCGGTTTGGTATTTACAAACGCTAACCTCACTTCACTTGCTAAGGCACTTTACGGTGCACTTGACAAAAAGACTATTTCACCTTATCTCAATATGGCAGGCATTACTGTTTCACCTAAGGGCGTTGCAGGCTTACTTATGGATAAGAGCTATGGTAAAACTTATTCTTCAGCAGCTAAAACCCTCAAGAAGGTTAAGAGCTGGAAGAAGGTTAAAACAATCAACTGGGGCTTCAAGGATGGCTCCGCAAAGGCTGAGCAGGGCTTCGTACATGCACTCGTTGCAATTCTTCGTCCTCTCAACAGTGTTCTCAACGTATTCCTTAATGAAGGAAAGATTGACCTTAGCAATATCACAATTGCAAAGGCTTCAACATCTCTTGATATTAAGGGAAGCGATGGCAAGGTAGCAAGCAAGATTGCTCTTACCTATGAGCTTAAGAACGGTGTTCTTACTCTTACAGCTAAGGATTCAATGAATGCTGACTCTAAGCTTTCAACAATTAAGCTTGACCTTAACGCACTCAATGTCGGCGTAAACGGCATTAACGGCTATGAAGGTGCAATCATTCCTCTTCTTGATGTTCTTCAGGTAAGCAACAGCAAGATTAAGACATTTGCACAGTATCAGAAGGATTGCAAGAAGGCTAAGGATAACGTACTTCTTGATGTTCTTAATCCTCTTATGAGCTTTGTTGACCAAGTTCTCGACAAGCCATTTGAAACAATTACATCAGTTCTTCCTAACCTTGCATACTTCATTGATAACAACGGTATCGGCCAGCTTCTTGATAATCTCCTTGCTCCGATTACAAACATTGTTAAAACTGCTAAGTCAGCAGGTTTAGATGTTGATAAGATTATTTCAGCGGTTCTTGGCAAGGACCTCGGCAAGTATTTAACAAGCTTGCTTAAGGTTAGAGGCGTTAAGCTTAACATTAAGCTTGCAGACCTCAAGTCTTGCAACATTCAGGACATCGTTGTTCCGCTTATTAACAGCTTACTTAAGAAAACAGGCATCAAGCTTCCTGATTTCAAGTGGTCAACAATCGCTGCTCACGGCAAGGTTGTAACCTCTAAGTCACATGCTAAGAATGCCGAAGGCAAGTTCACTAATAAGGAAGTAATTGCTGACAAGGGCGAGGTTCTCGTTGCAGTTCTCCGCTATGTGGCAGACACTCTTATTAAGAACGCTAAACCAATCAAATCACTTGTTTCTTCAATTGGCGCTATTAAGAAGAACAGTATGCTCAAGTCAATCATCTCAAGTGTATTCACTACAATCAGCATGGCTGAAAAAGATGATATCGTTCGTGCAGTATTCTACTTCTTAACAGGCGAACCTACTAATGCATTCTGGGATTACACCGCATATAAGACAGGCTCATTCGACTTCTCATATCCTAAGGGCGTAGACGTTGACTTCCTTAAGAATCTTCCTCCTATGCTTGACGGCCTTGTTGGCAGTTTAATTAAAGGCGGTCTTAACAACTTAATCAGCGGCCTCCTCTTCAAGGATGACATTGTTAACTCACTTCTCACCGGTCTTTACGGTGCAGTTGAAAAGGTTAAGGTTGGCGACGGCTCACTCGTTTCCCTCCTTGCACAAACAGGTATCGACTTCTCAACAAGTAATGTTGCTAAGCTCCTTACAGACGAAACTTACGGCAAAACTTATGCAGCTAATGCAAGCGTAATCGCTAAGGCTGGTTCTTGGTCAAAGGTTAATACATCAGCTCTTAAGTGGGGCGTTAAGGACAGAGATACATTCTTCCATGCACTCGTTGCAGTTCTTCGTCCTGTATTCGGCGTACTTGATGTACTTCTTAATGACGCATACCTCGGTCTTTTCGATATCGTAAGAATCCCTGGTTCTAACGGTTATACATCATCAATCGTTCCTCTTATGGAAGCATTCTCAATGTATAACGTTAAGACTCAGTATCAGTACAGAGAAGATATGAAGAAAGCTTATGATAATGTTCTTCTTGACATTATCAATCCTATCTGGGATAAGGTTGAGGATATTCTCAATGCTCCTCTCGAAACATTATTTGAAATGCTTCCAAACCTTGCACTCTTCATCGGTAATAACGGACTTTGCCAGATTCTTGACAATCTCCTCACTCCTATCTCTGCACTTATAGACGCTGTCAAGCCTGTAGTTGACCTCAACACTCTCTTACCTGCCCTTCTTAAGGCACTTAAGGTTGACCTTAACTCTCTCCTCGGCAAGATTGGCGTATCAAACTTCAAGCTTGATATCTATGATATTAACGCAACACTTAAGCCGCTCCTCGGCGCTGACGCTATCGTTCCTCTTCTTAATAACATTCTTGGAATGATTAAGATTAAGGGCACACCGCTTGGAATTAAGCTTAACGACATTAATTGGTTACAGCTTGCAAGCCACGGTAAGGTAATTACCGACGCATCACAGGCTGCTACCTACGGCACAAGAATTTACGTTAAGGGTAACTCTTCAGAAACTCTCATCGCAGTTCTCAGCTACTTAATCGAAACTGTAAACGCAGGCGACAACTTCAAGAAGATTAGTTCACTTGTAACCGGTCTTGTTGGCGGCAACGAAACAGTTTCAGGTGTTGTAGACCAGGTACTTCCTGTTCTTCAGGGTGATACCGATACGGTTATTGCTTCACTTGTTGATTTACTTCAGACAATGGCATAAACCTAAATCTGCAAACCGAATAAAAAATAAAAACGGGCAACTCTTCGGAGTTGTCCGTTTTGCTTTATCTTAAATATCATTTTTTCCGTTTTTATAATAAAATTCTTGTATTACAATATAAAATAAGATATAATAAATACGAATTATATCTTTTACTTGGTGGTGATGTTATGTTTCTCGGCAAAACAGCCCAAGGAAGAGTTGTTAAAACTATTAATTCTGTCGATGAGAACGGTTATGTATATCCTTTAAACTTAGTTCAAATCAAGGGATACAAAAACCGTTACGCTTTTGTTATGGGAGTGACTCACACGGTTTGCAATTTCGACGGACGAATTATAGCGGCACTCGTTCCTAAAGACCCGGAGAACACGGATTTAAAAACTATTTGGATTATGGCGTCAAGAAGTTCACGCTACATTAATCAAGACATTTATCAATACATTGATGTTAAAAACGATTTTCCCGAATATGAACTTTTCTGCTACTACGAATCAAGCGCAGGCGCAGTAGTATACAGGAGTATTAAAGGCAAGCTTCGCTTTTTGCTTATAAAAAATAAGCGCTCGGCGAATTGGGGCTTTCCTAAAGGTCACCTCGAAATGGGTGAAACAAAATACGACGCAGCAAGAAGAGAAGTTCTTGAAGAAACGGGGCTTCACATTAAAATTCATCTCGGCTACGAGGGTATATCAAAATATACGCTTCGCAATAATGTTGACAAAAAAGTTTCTATATTCGTTGCAACGACAGACGATTTAAAAACAACAATGCAAGAGGAGGAAATTGACGATTACAGATGGCTTGCGTATGACCAGGCTATGGGTCACCTCTCATTTGAAAATGATAAAAAAATACTGAGGGAAGCCGTTGATTTTCTCATTAAGCAAAAGCTTATTGTAAATAAAAACACTCCCACTGCGCAAGCTATTGACAGAGAAATCGAACTTAAAGAGCAAGAGCGCAAGGAAAGAATAGCCGAGTACAGGCGCCAAAAATGGATTGAACAGCAAAACAAACTCAGGGCTCAGCGCTATTATGAAAAGCACAAAGAGGAAATTGTGCGCCAAAAAATAATAAAAAAGAGAAAAAGAAGTCAGGAAAAAAAGCGACTTCAAAATGCGGCAAACAATAACGTTAATGCTCAAAACAAAAATAACGAGTCGCAATCAAATGCAGATAAAAAGCAAACTGCAACAACCGACAAAAAGGAGAACTGATATATGGTACAGGAATTTTGCAGAAACTTACAAGAGTTTTTAACAGCGCACGGAATACCCGATTGGCTTGTTGTGTTCATTATTTCAGTCTGCCCTATCTTGGAATGCAGGCTCGGAATGTTTACAGCCATTGTGCTTTTGCAAATGAATCCTTTTGTAGGATTTATTATCAGCTTTTTAGGTAACATTTTACCTATACCGTTCATACTTTTATTAATCAATTGGATTTTCGATTTATTAAAAAAAGTTCCCGGAATAAACAAGTTTGTTTATTGGCTGGAGGACAAAACGCTTAAAAAGCGAGATAAAATTGATAAATACGGAATTTGGGGGCTTTTGATTTTCGTTGCCATACCGCTTCCGGGTACAGGTGGCTGGACAGGTGCACTTCTTGCATCTCTTCTCCATCTTGATAGGAAAAAGAGCTTTTTTGTGATTTCGCTCGGTGTATTTATTGCCGGACTGATTATGACTGTTTTAAGTCTTGTTGTCGGCAACGCAGTTTTCAACTGATATGGATAAGGAATATGAGGTTTTAATTGACATTTGCCGCCACTATTTAAACGGCGACAAGTTTATTTTCGATACAGACGTTAATTATAAAAAATTGTTTTTATATGCAAAGGGGCATAACCTTTTAGGCGTATTGCACTGTGCACTTTTAAATGCAAAGAATAAAAGCGATTTACCCGAAAGCTTCTTAAATGCGCTTGAAAATAAATTTTTTGATTTAATTTTTCTTTCAAACGCTCAGATTAATATGCTGGAAGAGGTTAAAACGCTTTTTGCGTCGGCTCAGTGCCCGTATATCACGTTTAAAGGCGCAATACTTAGAGAATACTATCCCGTGCCTGAAAGCCGTGCTATGGGCGATATAGACGTTCTAATCAAGGCTGAGGACAGGGACAAGATTAAAAAATTGCTTATATCTAACGGTTTTGACTGTGTTAAGGAAAACGGGCCGGTTTATAACTATGTTAAAAACGGTGTTCTGTTTGAGGTGCACACAAAGCTTATAAGCTGTTATGATACCGAGCCGTTTTGCAGCGCTTTTGATTATGCTGAATTTGACGGCTTTGGCGGAAAATTTGACGACAGCTTTCATTTTGCATATTTGATTGCCCACATGGCGCACCATTTCAAATTTTACGGAGCAGGAATTAAGCTTATACTTGATTTAGCCGTAATGCTAAAAACTGCAAGTATTGATATTCAAAAGGTGTTTGAATATTTAAGCGCAGTTGAACTTGAAAAATTCGGTAAAACCGTTTTGACCGTTTGCCACAACTTTTTCGGCGAAGGTTATGACTACGCAATTGATACGAAAAATGTTGAAAAATACCTTTGCGACTGCGGTGCATTCGGCAATGAGAATGAAAACAAGGGCGTTACCGTTGCAAGGAGAGAGCTTGAAGAAGGGAAAAAATATTCGCCCTTTATGGCGAAACTCAGGCTTCTCTTTCCGCCTTACAAAAAGCTTAAAGAAATTGATTATATCAAATTTATCGACGGAAGACCTTGGCTTATTTTATATGCTTGGATTTATCGAATAATTTACAATTTTAAAAACAGAAAAGAATTTACGTTAAATGCAGTAAATTCACTTGATGATGAAAATACGCAGGCTTTGGCTCAAAAGGAGTTGGAGCTTTTTAAGGAGATTGGTTTATAATGAAATATCTTGCTATAATTTTAGTTGCCGTTTTGGCAATATTGATTGTTGTGTTCATTTCTTGGTTTTTAAATATGAAAGCAAACGGCAAATGTCCGCTTTGCGCCTTGAAAAAAATATTTATCCCGACTAAGCTTACAATTGATATAAGCGAGGACGAAGAATATTCTGAAAATAAGGTTGCTCAAACTCCGCCAATGGGCTGGTCAAGCTGGAATACCTTTAGGAACAATATTGACCAGGATATTATTATGCAAACTGCCCACGCTATGAAAGACAGCGGACTTGCAAATGCAGGATATGAATTTATTAACCTTGACGATTGCTGGCAAAGTTCCCTTCGTGACAGTGACGGAAAGCTTCAGGGCGATCTCGGCACATTCAGCCGTGGTATCCCTAAGCTTATTAAGGATATTAACGCACTTGGCTTAAAGGTTGGTCTTTATTCTTCTAACGGTACTCTCACCTGTGAGGACCTCCCTGCCTCTCTCGGCAACGAAAGGCTTGACGCTAAAACAATTGCGTCTTGGGGCTGTGAATTTTTTAAATACGATTTTTGCCATCATAACAGAATCAGCGGTGACTGCCCTGCAATTGAGCATATTGTAATTACCAAGCCAAAAAGTTCTTTTGAAATTGATTTAAGACCGGAGGACGCAGAGTTTACCGGAAGAGCAAAGATTATCAAAATGTCTGACGTGCCGAGCAAAAAAGCAATCGGATTTATCAGCCACGGCTCAGGCTCTGCAAGCTTTAATTTTGACGCAGACGAAAAGGGCGAATACGTATTAACCTTTGTTTTTCACAAGTCAATGGCTAAAAAGAAGCAGTATATGCAAATTCATATTAACGGTAAAATGTATGAAATTTTCTTCCCTGAAACTAAGGGCTTCAGTCCTTTAGGCAGGCAACAAATTATTGTTGAGCTTAAAGAGGGCACCAACCATATGACAATCAAAAACCCTGTAGCAACTGCGATTGACTCGTCATATATTCAGTATAAGCGTATGGGTGACGCTCTTAAGGAAGCAAGCTCGATGTGGGCTAAGGTTACACATTCAGAAGAAAAGCCAATCACATATTCCATTTGCGAATGGGGCATGGCTCGCCCTTATCTTTGGGGCGCTAAAGCAGGCTCAATGTGGCGCACAACGCCCGATATAGCTCCCAATTGGAGAAGCATAACTATGATATATAACCGCACCTTGAAGCTTTATAAGCACTCAGGACCGGGCCATTGGAACGACCCTGATATGCTTGAGGTCGGCAACGGAAAGCTTGACGATAACGAAAACAGAGCGCATTTCTCGCTTTGGTGTATGCTTGCCGCTCCGCTTATGCTTGGCAACGATATCAGAAGCTTTGTATCAAACGGTATGCCCGATAAGGATAAT
>ENA-UONS01002389-UONS01002389.1-human-gut-metagenome-genome-assembly--contig:-CS19-NODE-2389-length-14977-cov-5.837555_pt1 | contig 14977 bp, 13 predicted proteins | sample MGYA00242458_ERZ724005 | MGnify/ENA metagenome assembly ERZ724005
TGCAGACCGGCATCAAGGCCATCGACTCCATGATCCCCATCGGCCGCGGCCAGCGCGAGCTCATCATCGGCGACCGCCAGACCGGCAAGACCGTCATCGCGACGGATACCATTCTGAACCAGAAGGGCAAGAATGTCATCTGCATCTATGTCGCCATCGGCCAGAAGCGCTCGACCGTCGCCCAGCTCGTCGATACGCTCGCCCGCGGCGGCGCCATGGACTATACCATCGTTGTCTCCGCGACAGCCTCGGAGCTGGCTCCGCTGCAGTATATCGCGCCGTACTCCGGCTGCACCATGGGCGAATACTTTATGGATCGGGGCAAGGACGTGCTCATCGTCTATGACGACCTGTCGAAGCACGCCGTGGCCTACCGTGCCCTTTCCCTGCTCATCCGCCGCCCGCCCGGACGCGAGGCCTACCCCGGCGACGTGTTCTATCTGCACTCCCGTCTGCTCGAGCGCGCGGCCCGCGTTGCCCCGGAATACGGCGGTGGCTCCATGACGGCTCTGCCCATCATCGAAACGCAGGCCGGCGACGTCTCGGCCTATATTCCGACGAACGTCATTTCCATCACCGACGGCCAGATCTATCTGGAGTCCGAGCTGTTCCACTCCGGCATCCGCCCGGCCATCAACCCCGGTATCTCCGTGTCGCGTGTCGGCGGCAGCGCCCAGATCAAGGCCATGAAGAAGGTCGCCGGTACCCTGAAGCTGACGTATTCGCAGTACCGCGAGCTGCAGTCCTTCGCGCAGTTCGGCTCGGACCTCGATGCCGACACAAAGACGCGCCTTGCCCAGGGCGAGCGCGTCGTGGAGGTGCTCAAGCAGGACCGCAGCTCCCCGCTGGACGTCGCCCTGCAGGTCAGCATTCTCTACGCTGTCGTGCACAACATGCTCATGGACGTCCCCGTCGAACGCATTTCCGCCTTTGAGAACGCGCTGTTTGACCATCTGACCGTGCAGCATCCCGAAATTCTCGAGGACATCCGCAAGACCGGCGAGCTTCGGCCGGAAAACGAGGCCGCGCTGCGCGCCGCCATCGAATCCTGCCGCGCGCCGTTCACGGCCTAAGGAGCGCTGCCTATGGCTTCCATGAAGGATATCAAGACGCGCATCCGCAGCGTCGAGAGCACCCAGCAGATCACCCGCGCCATGGAGCTCGTCGCCACGTCCAAGCTGCGTCATGCGCGCGAGCGGGTCGAGCGCTCCCGCCCCTTCCACGAGGTGCTGGGTGAAGCCATCGCGGGCATTCAGGCCGGGCTGAAGGAAACGCCGTCCGTCTATTCCGAGGTGCGCCCCGTGAAGAAGACCTGCTTTGTCGTCATCGGCGGCGACCGCGGTCTGGCAGGCGGCTACAACGCCAACCTGCACCGGCTCGTGCTCTCGCTGGCAGGCAGCGAGCCCTACTGCGTGCTGCCCATCGGCAAAAAGCCGCTCGAGCAGTTCACCCGCAGCGGTGCGGAGCTCGTCAGCACCTATTTCGGCCTTGCCGCCTCCGTCGGCATCGGCGACTGTATGCAGATCGCCCGCCTGCTGTGCGACGGCTTTGCAGCCGGGCGCTATGACCGCGTGACCGTCGTCTATACGGAGTTCCGCTCCATGCTCTCGCAGGTCCCCGCCTCTGCCGACGTTCTGCCGCTGCAGCTCACGGGCGATGCAAAGTACCAGAGCGCGACCGTCGAGGACGACCCTGCCGCCCTGGTTGCGGCCATCGTGCCGCAGTATGTCTCCGGCGTGCTGTATTCCGCCCTCTGTGAGGCCTCTGCCTCCGAGCACGGCGCGCGCCGCACGGCCATGAACGCCGCCAATAAAAACGCCGGTGAGCTCATCGACTCGCTGGTTCTCAAATACAACCGCGCGCGGCAGGCAGCCGTCACGCAGGAGATCACAGAAATCGTTTCCGGCGCCGAGGCGCTGTAACGGAAAGGAGTCAACCGAATGCAGGAAAAGAACATTGGTTCCGTCGTGCAGATCATCGGCCCGGTGCTGGACATCCGCTTCCCGGCCGGTCACCTGCCCGACCTGCTCAACGCCATCGAGATCGAGCGCGACGGCGGCAAGCTTGTCTGCGAGGTCGCCCAGCAGCTCGGCGACGATGTGGTCCGCTGCATCGCCATGAGCTCGACGGACGGCATGGTGCGCGGCATGGAGGCCGTAGACACCGGCTCGCCCATCAAGGTCCCCGTCGGCAACGAGACGCTCGGCCGCGTCTTCAATCTGCTTGGCCGCGCCATCGATAATAAGCCCCAGCCCGTCACCTGTGAGAAGTGGAGCATCCACCGCGACCCGCCCGCCTATGACGAGCAGCAGACCTCCACGGAGATCCTTGAGACCGGCATCAAGGTCGTCGACCTGATCGCCCCCTATGCCAAGGGCGGCAAGATCGGTCTGTTCGGCGGCGCAGGCGTCGGCAAGACGGTCCTCATCATGGAGCTCATCAACAACGTTGCCAAGCAGCACGGCGGCATCTCCGTCTTCGCGGGTGTCGGCGAACGCACCCGTGAGGGCAATGATCTCTATAACGAGATGCAGCAGTCCGGCGTTATCAACAAGACCGCCCTCGTCTACGGTCAGATGAACGAACCGCCCGGAGCCAGAATGCGCGTGGCGCTGTCCGGCCTGACCATGGCCGAGTACTTCCGCGACCGCGAGGGGCAGGACGTTCTGCTCTTCATCGACAACATCTACCGCTTCACGCAGGCAGGCTCTGAGGTCTCGGCCCTGCTTGGCAGAATGCCCTCCGCCGTGGGCTACCAGCCGACACTGGCCACGGAAATGGGCGCGCTGCAGGAGCGCATCACCTCCACAAAGAAGGGCTCCATCACGTCCGTGCAGGCCGTTTATGTCCCTGCCGACGACCTGACGGACCCGGCCCCGGCCACGACGTTCGCCCATCTGGACGCAACGACCGTTCTGGACCGCGGCATCGCCTCGCTCGGCATCTACCCCGCCGTCGATCCGCTGGAATCCACGTCCCGTATCCTCACGCCGGACGTAGTCGGTCTGGAGCACTACGAGGTCGCCCGCGAGACGCAGCGCATTCTGCAGCGCTATAAGGAGCTGCAGGACATCATCGCCATCATGGGCATGGACGAGCTGTCCGAGGAGGACAAGCTGACCGTCAGCCGCGCCCGCAAGATCCAGCGCTTCCTGTCCCAGCCGTTCTCCGTTGCCGAGCAGTTCACCGGTATGCAGGGCAAGTACGTCCCCATCAAGGAGACGGTCCGCGGCTTCAAGGAAATCCTGGAGGGCAAGCATGACGATCTGCCCGAGTCCGCGTTCCTGTTTGTCGGCACGATCGACGAGGCCGTTGAGAAGGCGAAGCAGGGGGCTGCAAAATGAGCAGCTTCCATCTGCAGATCGTCACGCCGGACGGCAGCTTCTTTGACGGAGAGGCCAATTCCGTCGTTGTCCGCACGACCGGCGGCTATGTGAGCATCTATCCCCACCACACGGACTATATCGCCGCGCTGGACATCGGCCGCGTCGTCGTCACGAAGGACGGCGAGCCGCGGCATGCAGCCTGCGGCGGCGGCTTTCTCAGCGTGGAGAAGGGCGAGGTACGTCTCGTCGCCACCACGTTCGAATATGCCGATGAGATCGACGTCGCCCGTGCCGAGGCCGCAAAGGCCCGCGCTGAGGCTCGCATCGCAGCGGCCACGGAGGAGCGCGACATCAAGCTGGCCCGCGCCAAGCTCAGCCGCGCCCTGAACCGGCTGCATATCGCAGGAAAATGACCACAAAAAGGCCTGCTGCAGAACTTACGCTGCAGCAGGTCTTTTTTGCACCGTTCTGTACCATGTTCCGCCTTGACATTCTCCGACCGATTGTGTAAAATTATTATGAACAGGATATGCCCTGTCATTCCTGAATCTGTTTGAATCGAGGTAATTTCCATGTCCATGATCCAGTGCCCGAACTGCAAAAGCATGGTCGACAACAGCGGCGCATTCTGTCCGAACTGCGGCACTCCCATCGCGGCTGCCCCTGAGGCCCCCGTTCAGCCCGTGCAGGCGCAGCCTTCCCAGCCCGTCTATGCCGTTCCCGAAAGGCGCGGTGCGCACGGCTGCAGCATCGCCGGCTTCGTCTGCGGTCTGCTTGGCCTGATCTTTTGCTGGACCTACATCGGCCTGCTGGCCATTCCCGGCCTCATCCTCAGCATCGTCGGCATGTCCCAGAAGAACCGCAGCAAGGGTCTCGGCATTGCCGGTCTGATCCTGAGCGCCATCGCCCTGTGCATCTGGCTCATCGTGCTGGCGGCCATCGGCATCGCCGTGCTCTAAGCCCTAGAAAGAGAGGAATCTGTTATGAGATCATTCTGTGCCAACTGCGGCGCCCCCGTCGAGGAAGGCGCTGCGTTCTGCGGCAGCTGCGGCGCACCTGTTCAGAACGCCGTGGAGCCCATGCAGCCCGCCGTCCCTGTGGAGCCGCCCGTCGCTCCCGTCGAATCCCAGCCTTCCGCTCCGGCCGAGTCTGCCGCTCCCGCGCAGGCCCCGGTATACCCCGTCTACCAGCAGCCGGTCTACGTCCAGCCTGTCTCCCCGCTGAAGGGCAGCAACGGTGTCGGCGTGGCCTCGTTCGTCATGAGCATGGTCTCGCTCGTCGCCACGATCGCCGTGATTGCCATCATTTCCAGCATCATGGATTCGGTCAGCTCCTTCTATTTCAGCTTCAGCGAGCTCCAGACGCTGTGCACCAGCGGCATCGTGCTGGCCATTCTCGCACTGCTCGTGTCCATCGTCGGCCTCATCCTCGGCATCGTCGGCGTCGCCCGCCGCAATGTTAAGAAGGGTCTTGCGCTGACCGGTCTCATCATCAACGGCGTGGAGCTGCTTGCCGACTTCGTCGTGATCGCCATGATCGCCGCCATCATCAACGAGCTCTTCTGAGCGCGTTTCCCGGCACATATTCCGCGCGGCTCGGCTCCGGGCCGCGCGATTTTATTTGGAAAGGAAAAACGTCATGGATCAAAATCTTCGGCTTCTCTTTACGGAAATGCTCCGCCGGACCGGCCGCTGCCGCGCGCTGTACGACGGACCGGAGGGCATGCTGCTGCAAACGGGCGGAAACGGCCTTTTCTGCGGCATTCCGGATGCGGGCGCCCTGCTGCGCGTACTGCGGGGCGTGACCGTTCCGAAGGACGCGGGCTTCACCGTCTTCTCGCACGAGGCCGCCGACGCCGTGCAGCGCGAATTTGGCCTGCACGCTCAGGAGGCCTATGAGACGCTGCTGTACCTGCAGCCGTCGCCGCCCGAGGTCCCGGCCTGCTCCATCCGCCCGCTGAAGGCGGAAGACGCCGCGGAGGCGGCGCGCTACTATCATCTGTTTGACGATCCCCTGCCTTATCTGCGCGGCCGCGCGGAGGCCGGAGCGCTGTGGGGCCATTTCACCGCAGAAGGGCGGCTGGCAGGCTTCCTCGGCATCCATTCCGAGGGCAGCATGGGCATGCTCGAGGTCGTGCCGGAGTTTCGCCGCCGCGGCATCGCGCAGGCGCTGGAGGCGGCGCTCATCCGGCTCCATCTGGAGCGCGGCTGGCTGCCGTACTGCTTCGTTGCGCCGGACAATGTGCCCTCGCTCTCGCTGCAGGCCAAGCTCGGGCTGACAAACATCCATATCCCGGCCATCTGGTTATTCTAAGGAAATGAAAACGGGAGGAGCCGCGGATTTGGCTCCTCCCATTTATAATATCACGCGCCAGGCCTCGGCCAGCCGCTGCAGTGACCACGCCGCGTTGGCCGGGCTCGTCGACGGCAGAACGACGGCCGGGCGGCCGAGCAGCGGCTCGTTATAACGGCGGTAGTATTTCAGCGACGTGTTCCCGTTGCAGAAAATGCGTTCGATCGGCGCATGCTCCGTGATGGCGCGCAGGTCGTTCGGCACAACGTCGCGGATGCTGCTGTCGGACGAACCGGTGATGGTGCACTGCCCAATGGAGTCCCACAGCGCAAAATGGTGGCGCAGGGCAAGCGCGCGCTTCTCCTCCACGGTCTGCGGTGTCGGCTCGCCGGTCAGCAGGGCGAGCAGCGGCCAGAAGCGGTTCTGCGGATGGCCATAGAAAAACATGGCCTCCCGCGACTTGATCGACGGGAACGAACCGAGAATGAGCACGCGGGACTCCGCGTCAAACAGCGGGGGGATGGGATGCACCTGCGGCATGGGCGTCTGCGGCATGAAAAGCGGCCTCCTAATCCGGAGAAATTCTGAATCAATCAGAGCTTTCCCTAAAAGCTGCCCTCATTGTAGCCCGCGCCGCCCCGATTGTCAAGCGTCCGGCGCAGCACGCACCGCAGCCAGCTGCCGTCCTGCTGCGTCAGAGCCTGCAGCAGCACAAAGGCCGCAAGCAAAACCGTCAGGAACCAGCCGCCGCGGCACAGGAGCCGCACAAGCCATCCGCCCATCGCCGGAGACGGGAGCGTCAGCAGCAGGGCAAGGCCGAGGCTCAGCAGCGGCAGAGCAAAATCCGCCGCGCGCGGCCGGTGCTCCGTCGCAACGAGCAGCCGCCGGATGCTCAAATACAGATTGATGGCATGCGTCACGGCAAACACCGCCACATAGCCCGCAACGCCATGGCGCGGCAGCAGGACATAGAGGAATACGACGTCCAGAACGGACGTCAGCGTGTTATAACGCACGCAGCTCAGCTGCTCGGCGAGGCCCTTGAGCATGCCGTCGACAATGGCATCGAGATAGAGCATCAGCACCATCGGCGCAAAGATGCGCAGGTAGCGCCCCGCATCCGCGCTGTGATAGATACACTGCCCCAGCTCCTCCGCGCAGACGAAGAAGAAGCCCGCCACGGCTGCGGCAAACAGCATGGTCATGCGGATACACTTCCCGCTCAGGTCGCGCACCCGCAGCCTGCGCCCCATGGCCCGGCAGCGCGAAAGCTCCGGTACCAGCAGATCGGAGACGGAATAGAGGATGGCAGCCGGGAACATCAGGATGGGGAACACCATACCGTGGATCGTCCCATAGCCCGCCATAGCCTCCTCCGTCGAGCCGCCGTAGCGCGCAAGGCCGATGGGGATGAGCAGCTGCTCGGCCGTGTTCAGCCCGGCGCGCAGGGCGTCGTTCAGCGCCAGCGGGACGCTCAGCCGCAGCAGGCGCTTTCGCATCGGGATGCGCTCGCGCGGGACCCACCGCATATCGCGCCGATAGCGCAGATACAGCAGCGTGAAGTCAAAAATGCACCCGGCGGAGCTGCCGAACGTGATGGCGCAGCACGCCCGCGCCAGATCGTCCCCGGCCCAGAGGTACAGCAGGGCGACCGTCAGCCCGACGGACACCAGCCGCTCCGCGATCTCGATGCCGACAAGCTGGCGGATGCGGGAGCAGGCCGTGTAATACCCCGTCATAATCCCGCACAGGCAGGAAAACGGCAGTAGCAGGCCCATGACCCGCAGGCTCGGCCCAGCGCGCAGGTCGCGCAGCCACTTCATTGCGAAAAAGTCCGACAGGAAGAACAGTGCCGCGCCGGAGACGGCGCTCACGAGCACGCCGTATTGCAGGCAGGCGCGCATGGCCGCGCGCACGCCGCTCAGGCGCCGGTGGCCGAATTCCTCCGCCGCCAGATACATGGCTGTCACGCGTACCCCGGCCGTCCCGGCCAGCATGGCAAAAACGCCGATCGTCGAGATGAGCTGCATCAGTCCAAGCCCCGCCGCGCCGATGCGCACGGAGAGGAAGACCTGAAATGCGATGGAGATGAGCCGCAGCAGCAGGTTCGCCGCCGTTAAAAGCAGCGCGCCGCCCAGAATGGAGTCGTTCCGCTCCATGCCCTCACCTCCCCTGTCCAATATTTCAAAACTCCCCCGGAAACATGCCTGTTTCCGGGGGGGATCAGATCGGTTATCATTGAAGCGTTGCAGGGTCGGGACATGCCCCCGACCGGCGCGGAACTCACGAACGGCAAAGGCCATCGTTAAAACGGTAAACGCACCCGAATTGTCATTCCGAGGAGCGAAGCGACGTGGGAATCTCGCAGTACCCGGCCGGATCACAGAAAAGCCTTGGCGAATCCGCCAGACGTTGCAGGAGATTGCCACGGCCCCTTCGGGGCCTCGCAATGACAAACTTGAAGGCACTGCGCCAATGAATTTGTGCCGCAATCATTGCCTGCCTGCATGGCGCTCAGGCCGCTGCATTACCAGTCCCGCAAGAAGTCCCGGACGGCTGCACGGGCAGGCTCACAGGTCATCATGTCGCCGTCGAGGCTGATGCGATGATAGGCCGCCGCGCGCAGGAAGCAGACATCCGGCTCCGTTCCGGGCAGCACATGGTCCCGGAACGCCGCCAGAAAATTCTCCCGGCCCGTATTGCTGACAACGATGAATTTCTTCGGCACGGCAAGATAGCGGTCCGCCAGCTCGGCATGCCCGTTGAAGCAGCACTGGCTCCGCTCGTTGAACAGGAAAAAATTGGAGCACGGAAAATCGCAGTAATTCGGCACGATGAACACGGCGCGGCCCGCCAGTGCCGCCGCCTCGTTCAGGCGGAACGCATCGTCCGCAAAATAGGGGCAGGCCTCGCGCTGCCGGAAGCACTCACAATGGCAGGCGCCGCAGCCATGCACCGAAAGTCCGGAAAAATCGAAGCGGGTCAGACCCTCCGCCCCGAGCGTTTCCTGCACACAGTCGGCAATGGCAGCGCAGTTCCCATCCGCCCGGCTGCTGAAGGAGATCACACACGTTTTCATTCATTAACCCTCGCTTTCGCTCAGAATTCGCCCGCTGCATACATCAGCGCGGACAGGGCGCACAGCGGAGCCGTTTCACAGCGCAGGATGCGGCTGCCGAGCGTGCAGATCTGCAGGCCGGCCCTCTGCGCCTGCTCCACCTCGCTGCGCTCCAGACCGCCCTCCGGCCCCGTCAGCAGGGCCGCCGTGCGGAACGGCGCGGACTCGATGGCGGCGCGGAATGTGCGCTGCTCCTCGTTCTCATAAAAGCAGACGGCAAGCTCCGCCTGCGCAGCCCGCTGCAGCGCCGCCTCATACGACGGCAGCGCCCGGACTGCTCTGCGGCCGAGGCAGCGATCTTCTGCCAGCGCTCGAGCTTTTTGGCAAGTGAGCGCTCATCCGGCCGGGAGACGCAGCGCGCGCTCGGGAACGCGACCAGCTCCGCCGCGCCCAGCTCCGTCGCCTTCTGGATCACATGCTCAAATTTATCCGCCTTGGCAAAGGCCATATACACACTGCAGAATACGGCCGCCTCGCTCTTTGCGGCCGTGTGCTCCTGCACGACAAGGCTGACCTGCCCCGGAGCCACGTCCGAGACAACGCAGTGCCACTCCTCGCCCTCGCCATCGCACACCGTGACGGCATCTCCGTTTTTCAGGCGCAGCACGCGCGCATGCGCGGCATTCTCCCCCGTCAGGACCAGAAAATTCTCACCCAGCTCCGCGCGCGGAACAAAAAAACGCGGCATAGCGCTCTCCCCTCCCCGCCTTTGCGGCGGTGGTTTTTTGTTGTTTACAGGCAGCACCGCACATTTGCATCTTCAGCCTCTGTTGGATCGTGCGGTGCAACTTGAATCAGGGAAGCTCTGATTCAATCTGCAAGAGTGGATGGCGAAAAAGATCCGTCATCCGCCGCAGCAGATCGATTCAGAGTTTCCCAAGTAATATTGTAGCATATTGGTAGGCATTGCGCAAGCCCGCCCGGCTCGCGCTTGTATTTCGTCCGATTTTGTGCTATTATTTTTCGGGAAAGGGGGCGAACACGCATGGACGATCTGCTGAGCGGGCTGAACGCGGCCCAGCGGGAGGCCGTCACGGCCACAGAGGGCTATGTCCGCGTCATCGCGGGCGCAGGCTCGGGCAAAACGCGCGCACTGGCGCGGCGCTTCGCCTATCTTGTGAACGAGGTCGGCACGCTGCCCGGCAACATCCTGTGCGTGACGTTCACGAACAAGTCTGCCGCCGAGATGCGCCAGCGCATCCACGCCCTGACGGGCGACGAGGACACGGGCTATATCTGCACGTTCCACAGCTTCTGTGTGACCGTCCTGCAGGAGGACAGCCACGCCGTGCAGTATCCGCGGCGCTTTCTCGTGCTTGACAACAGCGACATCGACGCCATGCTCCGCATCATCTATGAGGAGCGCGGGCTGACGCTGCGCGCCATGACCTTCAGCGCAGCGCGTGACATGATCGAGCTCCGCAAGCTTAAGAAGGTGCCGCAGTATTATCTCGATCTCATCACGCTGTCGCTCGAGACGCTGCAGCAGAAATATCTGCAGGCCGAGGCCCCGGACGACATCATTTTCTATGGCTATCTCTACCAGCAGAAGAAATGCTTCGGGCTGGACTACAACGATCTGCTGAAATTCACGCTCTATATCTTCGAGCAGGATGCGGACATCCGGCTCAAGTGGCAGCAGCGGCTGGAATACATCATGATCGACGAATTTCAGGACATTGACGAGCCGCAGTACACGCTGATGCAGGTGCTGTGCGGCTATCACCACAACCTCTTCGTCGTGGGCGATCCCGACCAGACGATCTATACCTGGCGCGGAGCGAACATCCGGTATCTGCTGGACTTCGATCAGGTCTTTCCCGGTACGCGGACGATCCTGATGATGGAAAACTACCGCTCCACGCCGCAGATCCTGTCCGTGGCCAATTCGCTCATCGCCAGAAACACGGACCGCATGGAAAAATCCCTGCTCCCCACCCTGCCGGACGGCGCACCGGTCCGTCTGCACCACGCGCGCAGTGCGGCGGACGAGGCCGCGTGGATGGCGGCGCAGATGCAGGCCCTGCACGACGGCGGAACGCCCTACCGCGACATGACCGTGCTCTACCGCGCGCATTATCTCACGCGGACGGTCGAGGAGGTGCTCCAGCGGGAGAAGATCCCCTACACCATCTACAGCGGCGTGCAGTTTTTCGGCCGCGCCGAGATCAAGGACGCCCTGTCCTACCTGCGCATGATCGCCTGTCAGGACGACCTGTCGTTCCTGCGCATCGTCAACCAGCCGAAGCGCAACATCGGCGAGCGCCGCCGCAGGCTGCTGCAGGAGCAGGCCGCACAGGAAGGCTGTTCGCTGTTCACGGCCCTGCGCCGCAGTGTCGGCACGGAGGCCTTCCGCGGCACGGGTGCAGCACGCTTCGTCTCGCTCATCGATGCCTTTTCGTCCGACTGCTCCGGCCGGTCCGTCTCGGAGGTCCTGTCCGCCATCCTGCACGAAAGCGGCTATGAGGCCATGCTCCGCACGGAGGGCAGTCAGGAGCGGTTGGACAATCTGGCAGAGCTGAAGCAGTCTGTCTATGAATATGAGACGACGTGCGGCGAGGAATGCACGCTCGAGCACTATCTGGCCCATGTGGCCCTGTTTACGAACGCCGACGCGGGCGACAGCCGCGACCGCGTGAAGCTGATGACCGTGCACACGGCCAAGGGACTGGAATTCCCCCATGTGTTCCTGTGCGCGATGAACGAGGGACTGTTCCCCTCGAAAAAGATTCGGACCCTCCCCGCCATGGAGGAGGAGCGGCGGCTGGCCTTCGTCGCAATGACGCGCGCGGAGCAGGGGCTGTACCTCTCCGAGGCCGCCGGACGCAATTTTGACGGAATCGACCGCTATCCCTCGCGCTTCCTGCTCGACATCGACCCCGGCCTTCTGGAGCAGAGCGGTGAGCGTGACGATATGCTGCTGGATAACGCCCGCAGCTACATTGCCATAAGCGAACGCACGCTGCGCGGCAGCGCGGACACCGCCGCCTTCCGGCCCGGCCAGCGCGTGAGGCACAGCATTCTCGGCACGGGCACCATGCTGGAGCTCGACGAGGCAAAGCAGGCCTGGCTCATCCGCTTTGACGGACTGCCGACCCCGCGGCGCATTTCTTTCCGCGCGCGGCTCACGCCGTGCCCGGAGCAGGAAGGAGACACCCCATCATGACCCTACAGGAATTTTTTGCGAAAAACACGCGCGCTGCCATCGCGTTTTCGGGCGGCGTGGATTCGTCGTATCTGCTGTACGCTGCGGTACAGTGTGGCGCGGATGTGCACGCCTACTTCGCCAAGACAGCGTTCCAGCCGCAGTTTGAGCTGGACGACGCGCGGCGGCTGGCCGAGAACGTCGGTGCAAAGCTGACCGTGCTGGAGCTGGATGCCCTGTCCTCCGAGGATGTGGCGCGCAATCCTGCAAACCGCTGCTACTACTGCAAGCAAAATATTTTCGGAAATCTGAAGCGCGCGGCAACCGAGGACGGGTTCACGCTCATCCTCGACGGCACGAATGCCTCGGACGACGCCGGGGACCGCCCCGGTATGCGCGCCCTGCGCGAGATGGACGTCCGCTCGCCTCTGCGCGAATGCGGCCTGACGAAGGCGGAAATTCGCCGTCTGTCGCACGAGGCCGGGCTGTTCACCTGGGACAAGCCCGCCTATGCCTGCCTTGCCACGCGCGTCCCCACCGGCACGCGCATCACGCCGGAGCTGCTGGCCGCCACGGAGCGCGCCGAGGGCTGGCTGTTCTCGCAGGGCTACACGGACTTCCGCGTCCGCCTGCTGGACGGCTGCGCCCGCCTGCAGTTCCCGGCAGATCAGCTTTCCCGGGCGCTGGCCCAGCACGACGAGATCGTCGCGGCCCTGAAGCCCGATTACCGGGCAGTTCTGCTCGATTTGGAGGCGCGCCATGCATAATTCTCTCACCGCCCTGCTCACGCAGGTGCGCGACGGAAGCATTTCCGTCGCGGACGCGGCCCTGCAGCTGCGCGAGGCTCCGTTTGAGGACCTCGGCTATGCGCGCGTCGACCATCACCGCCGCCTGCGGCAGGGCGCGGCCGAGGTCATCTACGGCGCGGGCAAAACGCCGGAGCAGATCGCTGGCATCGTCGATTCCCTGCAGCGCAGCGGGCAGAAGACCGTGCTCATCACGCGCATGAAGCCGGAGGCCGCAGCCTATCTGCAGGAGCGCGCAGCGCTCACCTATGACGCAGCCTCCCGTATCGGCATCGTCGGGCCGCTGCCGGAGCCGGACGGCGACGGGAAGATCGTCGTCGCGACCGGCGGTACGAGCGACATTCCCGTCGCCGAGGAGGCAGCGCTCACAGCCGAGGTGCTCGGAAACCGCGTCGTGCGGCTGTATGACGTCGGCGTGGCCGGGCTGCACCGTCTGCTCGCCAGTCTGGACGAGCTGATGGGTGCGCGCGCCATCATCGCCATCGCCGGGATGGAGGGCGCGCTTGCCAGCGTCATCGGCGGACTGGTCGACTGCCCCGTCATTGCCGTGCCGACGAGCGTTGGCTATGGTGCGTCGTTCGGCGGTGTTGCCGCGCTGCTTTCCATGCTGAATTCCTGCGCCAGCGGCGTTTCCGTCGTGAACATCGACAACGGCTTCGGCGCGGGCTATCTTGCCAGCATGATCAATCATATGGGGGCCAAACCATGAAAACACTGTATCTTGACTGCGGCATGGGCGCTGCGGGCGATATGCTCACGGCGGCGCTGCTCGAGCTGCTGCCGGAGCCGAAGGCATTTCTGCAGGAGCTCAATGCGCTGGGCATCCCCGGCGTTGTCACCACGGCCGTGCGCACCGAAAAGTGCGGCATCTGCGGCACGCAGCTCTCCGTGACCGTGAACGGCGCGGAGGAGGAGAGTGAGGACGTCGCGCTGGCGCACACACATGCTTGCAGTCATGTTCACGAGCATGAGCATGAACATGCCCATGAACACTCTCATTCCCACACCGGCATAGCGGACATCCGCGTGCGCATTGCGGCCCTGCCGGTCCCGCAGCGTGTGCGGGACAATATCCTCGCCGTCTATGGCCGTCTGGCCGCAGCAGAGAGCGAGGCCCACGGCAGGCCGGTCGACCAGATCCACTTCCACGAGGTCGGCACGATGGACGCGCTTGCGGACATCACGGCCGTGTGCCTGCTGCTTGAGCGGCTCGCGCCGGAGCAGATCATCGTCTCGCCCGTGCACGTCGGCAGTGGCCACGTCCGCTGCGCCCACGGCATTCTCCCCGTTCCCGCCCCGGCGACGGCCATTCTGCTGCGCGGCGTTCCTATTTACGGCGGGCACATCGCAGGCGAGCTGTGCACGCCGACCGGCGCTGCCCTGCTGACGCAGTTTGCCGCGCGCTTCGGCGATATGCCGCCCATGCGCGTAGAGCGCATCGGCTATGGCATGGGCCGCAAGGACTTCCCCGCCGCCAACTGCGTCCGCGCCCTGCTGGGCGAGACGGAGGACAGCGCGGAGGACGTGCTGGAGCTTGCCTGCAATCTGGATGACATGACGCCGGAGGCCATCGGCTTTGCGCTGGAGCGTCTGCTGGAGGCAGGGGCACTCGACGCATGGACGACGCCCATCGGCATGAAAAAATCGCGCCCCGGCGTACTGCTGCGCGCACTGTGCCTCCCGGAAAAGCGGCAGGCTGTGCTGGACGTATTCCTGCGCGACACGACAACGCTCGGCGTGCGGGAGCACCGCTGCAGCCGGACGGCGCTGCAGCGCAGCGTCAGCGAGGCCGACAGCCCATGGGGGCCGGTCCGCTGCAAGCAGGCGGGCGGCTATGGCGTTTCCCGCAAAAAGTATGAATTCGACGATCTGGCACGCATCGCCCGTGAGACGGGCCTGAGCCTGCCGGAGCTGCTCGAGAAGCTGCCGTAGCCCGTTCGGAAGCCTGCAGCTCCTCCTGCACGGGGGATTTCTGCAGCGGCCGATCACACTTGTAGTTTTCCTCCGGATATCTTGACACCGTCGGCGTCGTATGCTATACTTCCAGCATAGCCGCTCTTGTGCGAACCGTCTGGGCTACCGCTTCGGTAGCCCAGCGACCGAAGCACCTGGGCGGCTCTTTTTATGCCTGTGTACAGCACGCCGCTGTTCCCGAGAGAAACCCTGCCTCCGTCCTCACTGCCCGGCCTGCAGAACGCGGCTCCCAAGCGCCGATTGAAAGCGACGCGGCCGCCCATTTAGATGGGTGTTCATAAAACAGTCAATGGAGCGTATCGATACAGATACGCTC
>ENA-UONS01002390-UONS01002390.1-human-gut-metagenome-genome-assembly--contig:-CS19-NODE-2390-length-14977-cov-4.334607_pt1 | contig 14977 bp, 10 predicted proteins | sample MGYA00242458_ERZ724005 | MGnify/ENA metagenome assembly ERZ724005
CGAACGCTTATCACTATGTGTTCCATAATATACAACAGAAGAGAAGTCACGTGTCCAACTATAAAAAGTATTGGCAAACTGTTTATAATCATTGACTGAAGTCCACATGTTTTTACCCCCCAACTGATCTTGAGGTTCCATGTCCAGACAAGAGTGCAAAGTTATTCCTAACACTATAGTAAGGAAAAATGTTATTTTTGATCGTTTCATAATATTCTATTTAAAAAGTTGCATTAACACCCACAGTAAAAGTTCTGTTAAAAGGATAACGTCCCAGATCTTTGGTTTTGCGTGAAGCCTCCGGGTCCCATCCGTCTTTTAATTTACTATGCTCCCAAAGATCTGCTCCGGTAAAGTAAATACGTAACTTACTTATCACATTTGTTTTTGCCAACCACGAAACAGGTAAGGTATATCCCAAAGTCAGGTTCTTCAATCGAAGATAAGATCCATTCTCTACTGACCAGGAAGAACACTGGTAATTATAATTGTTAATAGATCCTACACTGGTATAAGCAGGATAATAAGCATTTCTGTTTTCAGGACTCCATGTGTTGCCAATAGATTGAGTAGTTGTATTCAAATAAATGGCACTCATAGGTACTCGCCAAGTTTCGTTACCTTCACCACCACGATAAACAGTTCTGCGACCGACTCCTTGGAAAATAGCTGAAAAATCAAAGCCTTTCCATTCTAACCCGACATTAAATGAATAAGACAATTTCGGATCATCTGTTCCCAAATATACATAATCATTTTGATCCAAAACACCATCGCCATTTACGTCCTCAAACATATTATCACCTAAACGAATATTATCCTGCATTCCTATCCCATTTCCATCCAAATAATAATATTTATATTTTTCCAATTCTTCCTGTGTCTGAATCTTTCCAATATAGCGTAAACCAAAATAAGAATTCAAAGGATATCCCTGTTGCTTATCTACAAAACCTGATTTCAAAACAGAAGTTGCACCCAAATCAATCAATTTATTAGTGGTATAAGTTATAGTTCCACCAATATGATATTGAACTGGTCCGATTTTATCCGACCATGTAATGTTTCCTTCCCAACCTTTGGCCTCAAACTTCCCTAGATTCATTGTCGGAGCATTGTCTCCCAACACACCCGGATACTGGGCATCAATCAACATATTATTATTTTTCTTCATGAAAAGTTCGAAAGTACCAGTCAACCGGTTATTGAGAAAACCAAAGTCCACTCCCAAATTATAACTGTGAATACGTTCCCAAGTACGGTCTGTAGTCACTATCTTTCCGTTCGTATCAATAGTGGAAACTTTTCCGCTACCAATATATGCTCCGTTGGAAGAAGCAAAATTATATAACTGTGTTCCATCATAACGGTCTACTCCACTTTGATTACCTAATACACCGTATGAAAGTCTCAATTTCAGATTGTTAACTACGGAAGATAATGAGTGCATGAAACTCTCTTCGCTTAAGCGCCAGCCACTGGATACTCCCCAAAAGAATTGCCAACGATTTTCAGGACGGAATTTTGAAGAACCATCATAACGAAGATTACCTTCCAACAAATAACGTTGTTTATAATCGTAATTCAAACGTCCGAAATAAGACATCATAGCTTCATGCCATTTCGCTGGTTTGCTATCCCCGTCTTTAATCAAAACTTCTCCAGCACCATTAGGTATTTCCAAAGATGGATTTATGTCTTTTACTGATACAAAAGTATATTTATACTGTGTATAGTTATACTGTGCGCCAGCCATAGCACTCAAGTTATGCACCTCTGCCAATGTCTTATGCCAGTTTAAATAACCGGATGCCATATAATAATCAGTCCTTGAGAAAGAATCACAATATTTACTATTTTCCTGTGTAGGTTCTGTTGCCAACAATGTTGTACCAGCGTAATTATACCAATCTATTGATTTTTCCACTTTCTCACGTGTTGCTGTAGACGTGTTATATCCCACATTCACAACCATATCAAGATCTGAATATATTTTCCAATTCAATGACTCACTAATATTAATGGCCGAAACCTTCAGTTTGTTATCGCCACCTTCTTCAGCCCACCAGTTCAATGCACGCCAAGTACCCCAGCCATACGGGCGTCCATCTATTGTCGAAGCAGGTAAACCCGGTTGAGGGGAAGACTGGTAATGTACATTTCAAATCATTCTTTTAGTCTGCTGATGTTGACGATTATAGCCAATACTTTATTTCAAAATTACATTATCTGATAATTTGAACTGATTATTCAAACGCTTATTGTAACGTTGGTTATTATTATTTCCCCATTTCAAAGTACTGTTGTCATACATATATCCCAATGATAAACGAAATAAATTCCTCTCGGTACCTCCGGAGACGCTTAGATCGTGCTGGGTAGACCATGAGTTTCCCCATAATATATCCTGCCAATCATTATCCATAAATACAAAATCTTCAACGTCTTTAAAACCTTCCGGAATAGGATGAGTACTATGATTTAAGTCAATATATTGATTTTTATAAAGCTTGGCCAGTTTTGCATAGCGAATCCATTTAGAATCTGAATAGCCATCATTAGTCTGTGCAGTGATTACGGCATCTGCCCATTGATCTAAGGACATCAGTTCCGGTTGTAATCCAACAACTTTTCCTGTAAAGGAACCATTATACTGAACAACGGTTTTTCCGGCTTTTGCCTTTTTAGTTGTAATCAGAACGACACCACCGGCCGCTTTCGAACCATATATTGCAGCAGAAGCATCTTTCAAGAAATTTATAGACTCAATATCATCCGGATTCAGATTGCGCATACCATTAATACCATCACTGTATTCCACTCCATCCACAATTATAAGTGGATCTGTAGAATTAGAAGAAGATGCACCACGGAGTTTCATACCCCAGCTTTCATCTCCTGGTGCTCCAGAATTACGCGTGATAATAACTCCCGGAACTGTTCCTTGCATAGCTTGCAAAGGACTTGACATTGTTCCCTTATTTTCCAATTGTTTAGCTCCTACAACAGTCACCGCACCAGTCAAAGACTCCTTCTTTTGAGTACCATAACCAACTACAACAACTTCATCCAACACTTCTGTGTCTTCTTTCATCACGATTCTCTTCAAATTCGGATCAGAGGCAGGAAGTTCTAGTGATTTAAAGCCTATATATGAAATCACAATAATAGCGTTTGGTGCACTTACATTCAAAGAGAAATTTCCATCAATATCAGAAATTACCCCATTTGTAGTTCCTTTTTCAAGTATACTTGCACCAATAATCGGCTCTCCCATTGCATCTACAATTTGTCCTTTTACCTGTTTATGAGATTGTAGTACAACTTGATTTTCATTCGCATTATCAAAAGCCCAGATCTGTGAAACAGGACAAAGTCCCAGCATTAATCCTAACGCAAACACTGCTGTCTTGTTAGGTCGCGAATTAAATATTAATCCTCTTCGTTTCATAAAATTAAATTTGAGGTTTAAAAATAGTATTAAATTTTCGTTCTCTAAAATAAGGTGAGGCATACAAATGCCTCTTTGTAAATTCTGACTCCTTTTCCATAAGCACAAAGGGTTATTTATTAATGAATAAGATTATATACAATTTCGGAAAAACTCGCGCATTTCACGGCGTCCAAGGAATAAGTGGTTTTCTACCGTCCTACAACTTAGATTCAATTCATTAGCGATTTCCGGAGAAGTTTTATTTTCGAAACGGTTTAATGTATAAATTAACCGACGTTGTTCGGGCATGGCAGCCAGACGAGTCCGTTCCATTGTCATTAAATCATCACCGATAATTTTTTCTTCTGTTTCATTGGTAGAAGTAGACATAGTATCATAGATGTAGCTATCTATTTCCTGCTTCTTATAATAACGACGGATATAGTCGATTACAATATTGCGGGCAATAGTGAACAGGAAATATTTCACAGTGTCCGGACGGAGCATTTGTTTGTAGTCCAGCAGACGTACAAATACATCTTGGGTTAAATCCTCCGCTTCGTAGCGATGAGTGATACGATAAGTAATATAGGTAAGAATCACCTGATAATATTCTTCATAAGAACGGGTGATAATGTCGTTGTAAGTGTTAGCTATTGTCTCCATAATACTATCTTTTTCGGTTTTGATCACGATGCAAATATAGAGGGGATTTCGGATATAACAGCTTGAAAATAGGGCGGAGTAATCTCTGAGAATCCAGATAGACTTATTCGCATATATTTCACTAAATATCAGCTAGTTACACTCACAGCAAACAGAGTCTCATTTTATAATCTGATACTCTGTTTACTAAAAAACAATGTATTTTCGCTCTCCTTATACCCATTTGCTTTCACCCCCTTCACCTCTTTAGTCCCTTTCTTCACCATTTTGGCCTTCCCTTCATCTTACATTCAGGCTAATGATGATGCAGGACATTAAGAGATAAGTTCCTTTTCATTAATGATAAACTTGTTTTGCCCTTGTTGCAAAGTTGCTTTTGGTTAATGATAAACTATAAATGAAAGTTCTGATTATATAATTGCAAGCTTTGTTTTTATAAATGCAAGCTTTGATTATAAAAACAAAACTTGCATTTAAAGTTTGCTTCCTATAAAAAACAACTTTGCAATTAAGGAAAAGGAAGTTTAGATGGGGAGAAGAAGAACTTATCTAATAACAGATTGGAGATAGGAAAAGAATAAAAGAGAAGGGGTTCACCAAGTGAAAGGGCAGGGTTCACCCTCTAACCCCGATGAACAGGGAGAAGTGAAGGGTGAAGGGAATATGGATGCAAAATAGATTTCAGGGATAATAAGTCGAAAAGTTACTCTTCTTTGGCTGTGCCGCCAATACTACGGATGTATTCATTCGGAGTAACTCCCGTACTCTTTTTGAATGACCGGAAGAAAGAAGCACGCGAACTAAATCCACAAAGTTCTGCCAATGCAGTCAATGTATAACGTGAATATTGGCTGTCCGCTACCATCTTTTTGAATTGGGTAACACGGTAATCATTGATGAAGTCATAGTAAGACTGATTAAGATACTGGTTCAAAAGATACGATAATGAATGTGAAGAAGTATCCAATGCAGAAGCCAAGTCACCCATTTTTAAGTCGGGATTGATATATGGCTTTTCTTTCTCTACATAAGCCACCAGTTTCTTATGAAGTTCTTTACACTCCTCTTCGGTCAGTCTATTGGTCTTATATTTCTCTTCAACAGTGGAAGATTGTTGCTCTGAAATTACTTTCGAATGTTCTACTGTTTGTTCTCTCTGTTGTATTTCCTCCTCCGTTGATGTCGAAATCGACGAAGCAGAGGAAACAAGCAAACGACGCATACGTTTCCAAACATAATACCGTATAAAGGCTATAATTCCTACGATTAATAAAATGGAAAGTGTCCATCCCCACCAAGGTATCATAGGGCATACTGTCACTTGACAGCTAGCTTCGGATTGCTCATTTCCCGGAAGACGTACACGGAAAGTATAAGTCCCGGAAGAAAGTCCGTAATAAGAAACTTCGTTCTGTGCTGCCAATAATTTCCAGTCCTTGTCCACTCCTTCCAGTCGATATTCATATAGTAAGGCAGATGGGAGACCATAAGCAAAGTCTGTGAAACAGAAAGTCAAATTATTCTGATTGTATTTCAAAGAGGAGCTGGTAAAAGGGACACCATTAGCTAATATGTCAGTAAATACGATCGGACGGACCTTGCCACGCACTTCGTCCACACGTTTCGGATCGACATAAATCAGTCCTTTGGTGTTACCAAACCACAATAGTCCTTTTTCATCTTTATAAGCAGCTCCATTCGTAAAAGTAGGTCCCGGCACTCCATCATTGAAAGTGAAAGCATCATATTCCTCTCCCTCTTCTTTGATACGCAATAGCCCGTCATTGCAAGCCACCCACAACCAGCCTTGGTTATCTTCTATAACAGACATTAGCGAATTGTCCGGAAGAGTAGAAAAGATAGAGCGGTTCTGGAAACGATCCATCGTTAAAGTAGATGTAAACAAGCTCCCTTTCTCACGGATAAAATAGAGATTGTGTCCAGCATCTTCGTAGATAGTACGCACTTTATCCCGATGAACGAATCCCTCCGGAAACACATTAGAGCGTAAACTTTGAGAAGCCGGGTCATAAATACACATACCGGTTTCGGTGGCAATCCATCCTTTGCCTGTAGAATCAAAACTTACTTCATACACATTGCCCTCCGGCAGTTGGGAGTTAGCACTAGTAAAGTGTTTGATCTGTTTGGTCTGTCCGTTATAACAGAAGAGTCCTTGTGAAGTCCCTATCCAAAGATTTCCTTTTGCATCCGGTTTCACACAGAATATATGTCCCTTTTGAAAAAGCTCCGTATCGCCCTGTGCAAAATATTTCAGAGATAATGTTCCCGGATTCAGTACCATCATACCGCCACCATACGTACCGATATAATATTCTCCTTGATAGAAGCTGATTGTCAGTATCAGATCTGAAGTCAAAACGGGCTTTACAAAACTTTTCACTACTCCGGTGGCTTCGTTTATATAAAACAAACCGTCACGTGAACCGATAACTTTCTCTTGTCCTCTGTTTACGAAAGAACGAATGGAAAGATTTGCCGAATTGAATAAAGGTGGATAGGTATACGTACGGAAAAGGCCGTTCTGATAGAGTGAATAATCCAGCCCTGCCTGAAAATGCCCCACCCAGACGGCACCTCTATCATCTACAAGTAAGGAATAAATAGAATTACTGCGAATTCCTTCCTTATCATTGACATCATGGTAAAAACGACGTGTCACTTGTTGGTCTTTGTGTGAAAGGAAGTGGACGCCATTACCGTCAGTAGCTATATAAACAGTCTCTTTCCCATCGCTGGATATATCAGAAATGACATCGCAGCCTAAAGATACTGTATGAGAGAATGTTTCCTTTTTTATATCAAAACGTACTACACCTTGGCTCATTGTGCCTAGATAAAGCGTTTCTCCAATACGGGTCAGGCAACGGAAATAATCGGCTTCGGGCACATTCTCCTGAAAATGCCAGGAATCAATCTTTCCGTCTTTCAGTGAATAAGAGAACAGCCCCTGCACCGTAGCCAGCCATAATACGGTTTTGTCTTCATTCAGACAAATATCCATGATTCTGTTACAGGCAGCAAGCATATTCCGGTCTGTCAAGACCTGTAGTAATTGACCGTCTTTATGAATGAATAAGCCTTTCTCTGTGCCGATATAAAGACCATCCTCATTAGCCAACAAAGTATTTACGGCAAAATCAATCTTTTCGGGGACAATTCTTTCCAACTGACTGTTCGCACGGTTCAAACGCCAAAGTCCGATTCCATTTCCCACCCACAGTTGTTTGTTGGCTGTTTCTGTAACGCTGTTTACCCGTTTCTTTCTTCCTGATTCAATACCCCGGAATTCAAAATGGCGTACTTTTACTCCATCAAAACGGTCGAGACAATTATCTGTCCCTAACCACACAAAACCTTCGGAATCTTTATAAATAGCATTGACCAACAGTCCTGACAGCCCATCGGACATGACAATATTACGGAATATATAGTCTTTAGCTTGTAGTTCCACACCACAAGCCAAATATATTAATATAAGAATCAGATATTTAATCGTGTCTTTCACTTACAACTGCTTCCTTTCATATTAAACATGTGACAAACATACATAAAAATCTCCAAAAGGAAGTACTTATAATTAAAAAAGTCATCCCTTCGTATTCTCTATATGCACATAAACAAATACGAAGGGATTAAATTATTTACTCAATGTTATTTGAAAAATATTTGAGTAACAAAAATAAAGAATTTACTACCTTAGAAAAAGATAACAGCATATATACAAGAACGATGTTGTAGAATTTATAATTTCACTTTCACCTGCGATTTCTGATAAACTACCGGGATTTTCTTATCATTCACTTCTACAGACACAGGCTTCTTTGTGCTTCTAAAGGTGGTATTTATCTTCGGCTGTCCGTTTATCCAAAGATCAAGTTTCTTATCTTCTGCTTTCTGAATAACGAACAGCTTAGCCAATGATGAAAAGTAAGTTTCATTACCCCGTCTCAATGCACTTCCATAAGCAATAAAGAAGTCCTTAGCGTTCTTTGCTTCAGTACCTTCTGGGTAAGAAACTGCAACCATATAAGCATCTGTCATCCAGCCGTCGGGCATAATCCATGAATTACTGTGCATTAATCTTCCGTCCGCCAGTTGGTTGATATATAAATCGGTAATTTTACCTTTATGACGTATACGAAGCCCTATCCAGTCCTGCCCTTCACGTCTTTCCATTTGAGGCAGGTCTTTTTCATCGGGAGCGTCTTTCAGAATAATAGCTGTCAGTCCTTTCACACGGTTCACCTCGGCTGGTAAATGGAATGAATAATATTTTTCGGTTCCTTTCAAATCTTCCGTAGGAGCTTCTATTTCTTCCCAATATAAATCTTCGGGATAGTCGTGCACAAAATCGGACTTAGCCAGCATGCGGGGATATAAAGGACGGATGACTACTGAAGAATTTCCGTTTGTCACATTCACGTCAATGCCCGATTTCTTATAAGTTCCATTGGTATGCCATAACCATTCGAACTGTCCTACCTTATGTGTCTTCAAATCATCGATCATATAAATCACATTATCCATCCACAGGAAATGACGGAAGTTACGGCTGAAATTATTAGAGACAGGACCTGTTCCATTGGCCAAAACATATTTCACATTACCCGCATCCAAGAGATGATAAAGATTTCCTCGCAAAGTAGAGCCGCTATACTGTTGTTCACGAGGTTGTCCCTCCCCGTTGAACAGGACTACATTATGTGCCTGGCTTTGAAAAAAATAGTTGCGATAGGCAAGATTGGGATACCAGCAGTTTCCTCCATCCTTGATAATATCAACGCCTTTATGAAAAACAATAAAGGAGTTGGCATCCGCATGGGAATGATTCCACGTATGACCGCTTTTCACAGCAAGCATCGTAGCATCCTTCTCCCAAGAAGTACGCATGGTGGCCCAACCGAAATCCGAGAATAGCTGTGAGGTTTTCAAATCGGGAGTTACGGGAGCTTTACTCAAATCAGGGGTATAGAGAAAGCCCATCGGACGATTCAGGAAAAATCCATCGCGATGCTGTCCTTGCTCTACTTGGGCTATATACCACAATATTGTTGGATCTTTCATCCCCAATGCATACAATAACATCATACTGGATTCTGCCGATACATTTTTATGGCTATCTCCAAAATTCAAACTATGCAGCATTCCTGTACGCGGATAGCATACTTGAGAAAAGTAGTTCGGAAGTTTTGCCAATTGGGGTATATTGCCGGGATTTTGTCCCGGATGAGTGTTTATCCAAGCGATTCGAAACAATAGAGCTTCCTGAATACCAAAGTTTGCATAATTCAGACTTTCATACATTCCTCCAGCCTCATCAAAACTCTTTGCTTTCTGTTGCAAGGCATCGCCTGCAAAGTCAAACCATTCGGGAAGTGATTCATGAAGTTGCTCCACCCAATCTTTTACTTCGGGAAGTTCATTTTGTAGGCTTAATGCTAATATTCCACCCTGGCATACACAGGAAGTCCACCAGTTGTGTCCCATAGAGTTCAAAGAATGGATTCGGGTAGGTTCCAACAGCCAGTCGCCCAAGGCAGGCTCTACAGCCAATCGTTTCAAGCCTTCGGCAATCTTTTTTCTTTCCGAAGAAGACATTATGTTATAAGCCGCATCATATCCTATGGCAGAAAGGAAGCTCTTATGTGCCATGCCCAGTTGCGAACGCCAGACTGGAATACGTGCCATCATTCCCATATCTCCCCAGGATTCGGCTTCCACAGCTTTCAAAAGAATTTCTTTGATTATATTTGCATACTCTTTATTATCCGTCATCAGATAGGCCAACGACAAATAATCCAACCGATTGAAATCTTTCTTTTGTAAGGCTTCATCGGCGGTTTTCTGAATATCCTCCCAGGCTTCCTGCAATTTCGGTTCATTCTGCATACGTTGTTTTACCTGCTGAATGCGTTGAGGGGTATACAAAAGTGAAGGATGATTTATCTTTTGTGCAGAAACAAACGATGCAAATAATATTCCGATCAGGCATAGAACTATTTGTTTCATGATACTTATTGCTTTTTCATTTTACTGTTCAATATTGATTAAAAATTCTTCTAAAGCTGCATTGAATTCCTCCGGTCGCTCCATATTCATCATGTGCCCGCAATCCTCTATGATTTTCAGCTTTCCATTAGGTAGATATTCCAATATGGGAGGATTTTTTGAAAATTTGTTATCAGAAGAATGACCTTCTACAATTAAGGCAGGTACAGCAGGGTGACTCTTCTTCAATTCTTCAATAGCATCCAGCCCTGCTACTACCCGTACTTCTTTGTGTAGCGGTTGCCACGCATCCCATTCGTCAATCATCTGCCACAAAGGCACACGCATCCGTTCACGCTGGCTACCACCGGATTTCATTAATCCTTCAAACCACTCTTTCTTCATCACTTCCACTCCTTTCTTTTTCAGGGCAGCTATTTCTTCATCACGTACCTTTGCTTCCTCTTTAGTCATCGGTTCACTGGGGCCTTTGGACTTTCGGATGTTTCCACTGGCTAAAAAAGCCGATAACATCCGGTCAGGGAAATACGCCAACATATCAGCAGTGACAAATCCACCCAAAGAAAGTCCGACGATATGCGCTTTCTTGATGTGCAAAAAGTCCATCAAAGTAACCAGATCTTCAACATGCATAAATTGATAATCTTCTGTTTGGGAAGAAGAAATGCCGTATCCTCTTAAATCATAGCGAATGACATGATACTTTTTCGCAAACACAGAAAATTGTTCATCCCACATACGATGGTCAAGCGAATGACCGTGTACAAAGATGATTGGTTCACCCTGACCGGCTTCCTCATAGTATAGAGAGCCGTTTCCTACATTGATACGTCCTTGTTTGACAACCAATGGCTTGCCTTTTAGAATTTCCGAAACGGTCCGTGAAATGACAGGGCTGCCAAAGAAAGAAGAGAAACCGTCTTCTTTAGCAGATGAACCTGCTACATGAGAAATGAAGAATCCGTAAACTTTATCGTGTTTATTTATCCACGGATAAGCACCGGCCCATCCCGGTGAACTAATCTGATAAGCTTCACCTGTCTTTTTATCTATTAATTCACGCCATTCTCCTAATCCGTAGATTCCATTGTGGGATTGCCCCAGTCCTTTCGCTACATAATTATCCAAGTTATTCGAAGGGATTATGGCGCCTTTCACTTGGTCGGCCTGCATTTCTTTCACAGTTTCTGCTGATATAATTTGCTTGCCATTATACATTCCATCGTGATAAACCATGGACAGGAAGTGAAGATAATCATTCATTGTAGTACACAGTCCGCCCCCTAACATAGGTGCATGTCCGCCGTCCGTGTTGATTGGGGTAAAATGAGAGTTTTTCATTTCCAAAGGTTGCGCCAGCAGTTCTTGAAAAAGAGTCTCAAACTCCTCTCCCATCGCCACTTCTGCCATTCTTCCGGCAATTTGCATGGCAAGTCCACCATATTCAAAACGAGTGCCGGGAGTAAAGACTGTATCCAAAGGAAGAATTTCAGTGACTGCCGAATCCAAATGATTATAGTTATCTACACGAGGCTCGGGAAGATATGGACGTACTCCTGATGTATGGGATAATAATTGCCGGAGAAGAATCTTACCTTTAGCATCGTCTTTAAATTCCGGCAACCATTTTTCTACCGGATCATCCCATCCCAAATCAGTACGGTCTACCACCACGCCGATGACAGCAGCCGCTACCCATTTTCCGGCAGAAGCGACATATACTTTTGTATCGGGTGTATAGTCCCGATAGTTCTTCTGGAAAATGACGGTATCATTCTTCACTACACAAATGGATGCTCCGGGGTAATATCCCTTGTCTACCCATCCTTGGATAACAGAATCCAAAGAAGAGAAGTCATACTGTTTTCCCTGACCGGATGATACTTTGCAAGAACCACTCAAAAAGCTGATACTTACTACAAAAGTGGCAATTAATAGATTCTTCATATCGTTGTTTACTATCTATTATTCTGATTGTAAATCCCAATATACGACATAGCGCTGGTGATGTAAATCATACAGCGGACGAATCACATCTCCTTGTTCTGTCGTAAACTTCAAATCACTTCCTACACGTTGCAAAGCACGTTCAGGGTGTTTCTTATCTAGTTTCAAAGAGGTACGCAAATGTGCTGGGACATGAAAATTATAGGTATAATAATCATTATAAAGAGCAGGATTTGAGAAAGGAGCAGGGGCTTGCATACCTTCAGTTCCCCGTTCTCCCGCCAATACCAACGGGCCATATAACAGGGCTGCCTTATCCGGGTTATCCGGAGTAGTTTCCAGTTTGATTTGCATCGGATAAGTAGCCGAGATTTGATCGCCATCTTTCCATTCACGGGTAATGGCAATATAAGAACCAGATTTCTGTTTTACAAATATTTTCTTACCATTCACCGAAACTTTTACATCCTTGCTCCACGAAGGATAGCGCAGATAAATAGTCGTGCGGACAGGATTTTCTGCCTGAAGAGTAAAACGTGTTGTTTCTTCCTGTGGGAATTCCGTTTCCTGACGGATTGTCAGTCCTTTTTCTTTCCAGGTTACCTGTGAAGGGATAAATAGATTTACATATATTCCCTGATTGTTATGGTAGTAGATGGCTTCTCCAAACTTTGCATGATTCTCAAATCCGCTACCGACACAACACCAAAAAGAGTTCTCTTTTGTGCTATACAGTTTATGAGACCCGGAAAGCAAAGGCAGAAAATAAGCTACCATACCTGTTTCAGGGTCTTGTTGTCCCAAGATGTGATTATACAATGCCCTTTCGTAATAATCCGCAATAGATGAATCGCCCGTCCAGCAGAAAAGATGGCGGCTAAGTTTGAGCATATTATAGGTACAACAAGTTTCTCCGGTATAGCCGGTCAGATGTTGGGATAACTTCTTCGGATCAAAGTAGTGTTCTTTGTCACTGCTACATCCCGGAGCAAAAGTATGATGGTCAATCATGGTGTGCCAGAAGAATTCCGATAGTTTCCTGCTTGTCTCGTTGCGGGTTAACTCGTAGTTGCGGGCTTCGGCTATCACTTTCGGGATGAAAGTATTGGTATGCTTCGTTCCCAAGTCATCACGAAGTTCTTTCAATGGGTCGATTACGTCATTGTGGTAGAAATATTCCGCCAGCCAGCGATAACGTTCATCTCCCGTTATTGAGTATAAATTATAGAATGACTCATTGATACCGCCAAATTCATTGCGGATCATAAGTTTACGTGTTTCTTCACTAAGGGGTTTCAATTTATTGTATGCCCAATCACCCATTCGGGTGACGATAGTCAATGCTTTCTTATTATCCGCATACAGATATTGATCTATCAGCCCGGAGAAAAGTTTGTGCAGAGTATACCAGGGAGCCCATACACCTTTTCCCTGAATATTCCGGTTTATCAGTTCCTCGGGCCAGGCACTCAAATACCCGTTTTTCAGTGCATTCTGCACTTCTTCCAATCCGTTAACCAAGCTATCGCCTTTCAGTTTGAATATCTCACTGCCGGTAGCTGCATACATCAAACCAAGTGCCGAGAGCATGTGTCCGGTAGTATGTCCGCGAAGTTCGCAATCCAAAGATTCCCAACCACCCAGTTTCTTCACTGTCATATATCCGCCCTCACGTCCGGCAAATACACCGGCATTGGTACGGAAGCTATGTAGCAGACAATTCACATCTATTGACGTCATCCAAGCAGAATCCCGAAGCATATTATCACGGAAACGACTTGGCAACAGGCGAACATCTTTCAAATCAAAACTTTCCGCCTGAAGGGGAGCCACTGTTTCCTTTTTCAACTTTCCCTGATGTTGTCCGGGATATACAGATTGAGCTGACACTATACCCGATACTGTCAATGAACCAAACAAGATTGCCGTAACTAAAACTTTCTTATTCATATTATTTCTATCTTTTATCTATAAGATACGAACAAGGTGCCTTAAACACTCAAAGCCACAAAATTATTTAATTAAGCTACAATTCTTTAATTTAAAGCCCACTTTCTTATAAAATTCATCTGAAACGTCCTATCTTTATTCCCCAAATCAAAGAAAGGAGCTACATGGATTTACGTACGGCAAATGTTACAAGATATATTCTTCCTCTGCGTGAGGGAGGCTCATTGCCTGCTTTAGCCGAAGCTGACGATGAATTTAAATATGTAGTCAAATTCAGAGGGGCAGGACACGGAACAAAAGCGCTGATTGCCGAACTGATTGGTGGGGAGATAGCCCGTGCACTGGGTTTCAGAGTCCCCGAAATAGTTTTTCTGAATCTGGACGAGGCCTTCGGACGAACAGAAGCAGACGAAGAGATACAGGATTTACTTCAATGGAGTCGAGGACTGAATATGGGATTGCATTTCCTTTCCGGTTCGTTGACTTTTGATCCGATAGTACATCAAGTAGATGGGAAAACGGCTTCGCAAGTAGTATGGCTGGATGCCTTGCTGACTAACGTAGACCGTACCATTAAAAATACCAATATGTTGATATGGCACAAAGAACTATGGCTGATAGATCATGGAGCGTCCCTTTATTTCCACCATTCCTGGACTAACTGGCAAAAACAGGCACTGGTTCCTTTTGTACAGATAAAAGACCATGTATTATTGCCGTTTGCCGATAAACTGGAAGAGGTAGATATTGAATTCAAGCAGATATTGACTTCGGATAAAATCCGTGAGATAGTCAATGCTATTCCCGACGACTGGTTGAACTGGACAGAAGGCACAGAAACTCCACAGGATTTGAGAGACATTTATATTCGATTCTTAGAAGAAAGGATGAAACATTCCGAAACATTTGTAAATGAAGCGCAAAATGCAAGAAAGGCACTTATATGAA
>ENA-UONS01002395-UONS01002395.1-human-gut-metagenome-genome-assembly--contig:-CS19-NODE-2395-length-14948-cov-9.268985_pt1 | contig 14948 bp, 10 predicted proteins | sample MGYA00242458_ERZ724005 | MGnify/ENA metagenome assembly ERZ724005
GTCCGAGGTAGTTGTTCAGGCTCCAGTTGAGCATCTTCTTGCCCCGGAAAACCATGTGGGGACCGATGTCGCCTTCGAGTTTGGGAAAGGCATAATAACCGTGGGCGTACGACATGTACTGACCGATCGGTCCGCCCGCATTTTTCTCGAGGCGTGCAAAAATATCAACCATATTTGTCTTGTAATTATGAGTTTGTGTCTCTTTTTTCCGTTTTGGACGCACAAAAGTATACATAAAACGGAATCGGCATTCAAAAGTAGCCGTTTTTTATTCCACAAGGATACGCATTTATACTTATTTCAGTTCTAAATAAGGAAAAGGGCCGCCGTCGGCGGCCCGGGAACGGAGTTTTTCAACGCCGCCGGTCGATCGCATCGACGATCACCGCCACGGCGCCGTCGCCCGTCACGTTGGTCGCCGTTCCGAAGCTGTCCATGGCGATGTAGGTGGCGATCATCAGCCCCGCGAGGGTCTCGTCGAAACCGAGCATCGACTCCAACAGTCCCAGCGCCGCCATGATCGCCCCTCCCGGCACGCCCGGAGCCGCCACCATCGTCACGGCCAGCAGCAGGATGAACCCCGCGAAGGTCGACGCCGGAATGTCCAGCCCGGCGATCATCGACACGGCCAGCGCACAGGCCGTGATCTTCATCATCGAACCCGAGAGGTGGATCGTGGCGCACAGCGGCACGACGAACGACGCCAGTTCGGGCCGCACGCCGAGCTTCACGGTCTGGGCCAGCGTCACGGGGATCGTCGCGGCGGACGACTGCGTTCCGAGGGCCGTCATGTAGGCGGTGAGCATCGTGCGGAGCATCTTCAGCGGATTTTTACGCGCCGCAAGCCCCGCGACGGAGAACTGCACGAGAAGCAGCACGACCGTCATGCAGAAGATCACCGCGATCAGTTTCACGAAGACGTCCAGCACCCCGGCCACCTGCCCCGACTGGGTCATCGACAGAAAGATGCCGAAAATGTAGAAGGGCAGCAGCGGAATGATGACGCGCAGAATCACCAGCTCGATGATCCGCTTGAAATCGTCCATCGCCGCCTTGAGCGTCACCGAACGGATATAGGCCATGCCCAGCCCCAGCACGAAGGCGAGGACCAGCGCCGACATCACCCCCATCACGGGAGGCATTTCGACCGTGAAATAGGGCGCAAGGGCCGCCCCTTCCTCGGGCAATACGGCGGCGGAGCCTTCGAGCAGCGCCGGAAAGAGAAACCGCCCCGTCAGATAGGTCCCGAACCCCGAAAAGAGCGTGAAGGCATAGGCCAGCGCGGCGGTCAGGGCCAGCAGACGCCCGGCGTTCCGGCCCAGATCGGCGATGCCCGGAGCCACCAGCCCGAGAATCAGCAGCGGAATGGCGAAACCCAGGAACTGTCCGAAAATCGCATTGAAGGTCAGCGCGATGCGCGTCGCCCAGCCGGGGAGGAAGAATCCGCAGGCGACGCCCAGCGCAATGGCCAGCACGACGCGCGGCAAAAGTCCGAATTTGAATTTCATAAAACGGTATTTTGGTAAAATTAGGAATTAATTTTGAATTCCTAATTCTTAATTCTTAATTTCGCACCATGACAGCGCTATTTCACGACATTATCTTCGGCCCGGTGCATTCGCGGCGGCTGGGCCTTTCGCTGGGAGTCAACCTGCTCCCGCTCTCCTCGAAACTCTGCTCGTTCGACTGCATCTACTGCGAGTGCGGCTGGAATGCCGAGCACCCGGGCGGACGACGCTTCAACAGCCGCGAGGACGTGCGCACGCAGCTCGAAGCCACCCTGCGGCGCATGGTGGCCGACTCCACGCCGCCCGACGTGATCACCTTCGCCGGCAACGGCGAACCGACCATGCACCCCGATTTCGAAGCCGTCATCGGCGACACGATCGCCCTGCGCGACGCGCTGTGCCCCGCGGCGAAGGTCTCGGTGCTCTCCAACGCCACGCAGATCCACCGCGACAGCGTCCGCCGCGCCCTGCTGCGCGTGGACAACAACATCCTCAAACTCGATTCGGCGTTCGACGCGACAGTGCGGCGGATGAACAACCCGCAAAGCGCGTCCTACACGGTGCGGGGCATCGTCGAAGCGATGAAACGCTTCGACGGCCGCATGATTCTGCAAACGATGTTCCTGCGCGGGGAGTGCGGCGGACAGCCCGTCGACAACACCACCGAAGAGGAAGTCTCGGCCTGGCTCCGGCTCGTCGCCGAAATCCGCCCGCAGCAGGTGATGGTCTACTCGCTCGACCGCGACACCCCCTGCCCGACGCTCGAAAAAGTCACCAAAGAGGAGTTGCAGGCCATCGCCGCACGCGTCGAAGCGCTCGGCATCCCCTGCTCCGTAGCTTAACGCCCGAACGCCATGCAGCTGCTCCTCTCCTGCGCCAAGACGATGACGGAGCGCAGTTCCGTCCCGACGCCCCGCACGACCCGGCCCGCCTACCGCAGCGAGGCCTCCGAACTGGCCGCCGGGCTGGCGACGCTCCCGACCGACGAACTGGCCCGGCTCCTGCGCGTCAACCGCCGTATCGCCGCCGAAAACCGCCTGCGCTACGGCCGCTTCCACGGCGACGACGACGCGGCGATCCCAGCCCTTACGGCCTACACGGGAATCGTCTTCAAACGCATCGACCCGGCGAGTTTCACCGACGCCGATTTCGAATACGCCCAACGGCACCTCAACATCACCTCGTTCCTCTACGGACTGCTCCGCCCGCTGGACGCCATCCGCACCTACCGGCTCGAAGGCGACGCCGTACTGCCCGGCCGCGGCGACGAAACGATGTTTTCCTACTGGCAAAGCCGGCTGACCGACGACCTGCTGGGCCGGATTCACGCCGACGACGGCATCCTGGTCAACCTGGCGAGCGGAGAGATGAAGCGGCTGTTCGACTGGAAACGCGTCTGCCGCGAAGCGCGGGTCATCACGCCCGAATTCCGCGTCCGCGAGGGCGACCGGCTGAAAACCGTCGTGGTCTATACGAAAATGTGCCGCGGAGAGATGACGCGGCATATCCTGAAAAACCGCATCGCCGATCTCGCGACGCTCCGGTCGTTCGAATGGGAAGGCTTCCGCCTGGACCCGGCCCTCTCGAAAGGCGACGACTGGGTGTTCACGCTCTGACAAATGCCTTTACGGCGAAGACGGCGAAATTCCCTGCCCCTGATCCACGAACAACAGTTTCCCGGTGCGGTAGCCCCGCGCTTCGGCCAGCCGCAGGATGTGGTTGAGCGTACGGCTCGGCAGACGGGGTGTGCGCGAGAGAATCCAGAGGTATTTCGACGAACCGCCGCCCACCAGCGCCCAGTCGTAATCGGGGCCGAGTTCCAGCACGTTGTAATCCGAATAGAAAAACCAGAAAAACGAGACCCGCAAACGCCCCGGCATCGCCGTGGCGCGGGCTTTGCCGCGCGCCCGTTTGCGGCGATCCGAACGATAGTCGACGCCGCTGTTCTCGACGGTCACCCGACCGTCGGACAGCAATTCGTAGTGCGCCTGCACACCCGCCAGCCGCCGTTCGAACGAATGATCGTAGCGGGCGATCTCATACCATGTTCCCATATAACGCCGCAGGTCGAACACGGCGACAGGCATGCGGTCGGTGCGGTCCGAAGCCGCCGCGACAGCCACCGCACCCAGAATCAAAAGGGCGGCAGCAAGCAATAAAATGACGATTTTCATTTCCCGGTCGTTTTGGGAAGCCATCACACAGAATTTGTGCCGAAAAAATGCGTTGCGGAAAATTTACGCGCGGGTATCGAGCAGGGCGCGCAGAATGCCCTCCTCGTCGTAGCCGCACAGGGCGTACAACTGCCCGGGCGTGCCGTGTTCGACCCACTCGTCGCCGATGCCGAGCCGCTGCACCCGCACGTCGTAGCCGCGGCCGTTGAAGAACGCCGCGACGGCTTCGCCGACGCCTCCGCGCAGCGAACCGTCCTCGACCGTGACCACACGGCGGAACTTACGCCCCACTTCGTCCAGCAACGCTTCATCCAGCGGTTTCACGAACCGCAGGTCGTAATGCGCGACGCTCACGCCTTCCGCGGCAGCGCGTCCGGCGGCCCGTGCGGCGGCGTTGCCGACGATCCCCACGGTCAACAGCGCCACGTCTGCGCCCTCGCGCAGGCGGCGGCCACGTCCGACGGGCAGCGTCTCGAACTTCTCGCCGCGCCACGGCAGGCCCTCGCCGTGCCCCCGCGGATAGCGGATCATAAAGGGATGTCCCGATCCGAGGGCCGTATACATCATGTTGCGCAGTTCGGGTTCGTTCATCGGCGCGGCGATCGTCAGTCCCGGCACGGCGCCGAAAGCGGCCATGTCGAAAACCCCGTGGTGCGTCACCCCGTCCTCGCCCACCAGGCCGCCCCGGTCGAGACACATCACCACCGGAAGATCCTGAATCGCAACGTCGTGGATCACATTGTCGTAGGCCCGCTGCATGAAACTCGAATAAATGTTGCAGAAGGGAACCATGCCTGCCGCGGCCAGTCCGGCCGAAAAGGTCACGGCATGCCCTTCGGCGATGCCCACGTCGAAACAGCGGCCGGGCATCTCGCGCAGCAGAATGTTCATCGAACAGCCCGACGGCATGGCGGGCGTGACGCCCACGACGCGCCCGTCGCGGCGCGCCAGTTCCAGCAGGGTTTCGCCGAATACGTCCTGATAACGCGCTGCGCCGCCCGGAGCCGAAATCCGCTCGCCCGTATCGGGATTGAAACGCCCCGGGGCGTGCCAGGCGGGCTGGTCGTGCTCGGCCGGCAGGTAGCCCTTGCCCTTGACCGTCATCACGTGCAGCAGTTTAGGCCCCTCGATGTCGCGCAACGCCCGAAGCGTCCGCACCAACTCCTTGAGGTTGTGACCGTCCACCGGACCGAAATAGCGGAAATTGAGACTTTCGAAAAAATTGCTCTTGTTCAGCAGCCCCTGCTTCACGGCGTTGCCCGCCTTCTGGCAGAGCCGCAGCAGCCGCGGCGTATGCGACATCAGCCCCCACAGCCGTTGTTTGAAACGGTTGTAGTGCACCGAAGTCGAGATTTTCAGCAGGTAGTTTTTCAGCGCTCCCGTGGCCTGGTCGATGGCCATGTTGTTGTCGTTGAGAATCACCAGCAGGTTGGTGCGCTTCGAGGCCCCGGCGTTGTTCAGCCCCTCGAACGCAAGCCCTCCGGTCATCGAGCCGTCGCCGATCACGGCCACGACCTGCCGCTTCTCGCCCCGCAGTTCGGCGGCCTTGGCCATGCCGAACGCCGCGGAGATCGACACCGAAGCGTGCCCGCCCCCGAAAGAATCGTATTCGCTCTCGGACATGCGCGGAAAACCGCTGATGCCGTTCAGCTGCCGTTTGGTTTTAAACGCCTCGCGGCGTCCCGTGATGATCTTGTGGGCGTAGGTCTGATGGCCGACGTCCCAGACGATCCGGTCCTCCGGGGTGTCGAAGACGTAATGCAGGGCCGCAGCCAGTTCCACGGCCCCGAGGCTCGATGCCAGGTGGCCCGGATTGACCGCACACTCGTCGATGATGTAACGCCTCAGCTCGTCGCAGTAGGCGGACAACTCCTCCGGCGGGAGTTTTTTCAACTCCCGCGGTGAGGAAATCGTATCGAGCAGTTTATATTCTTCCGACGACATAAGGATTGCAAAGATAGAAAAAAGAACGGACGCCTCCAAAACCGAATCGCGCGCGGCCCGGCAAAACGCTCCGACCGGTAAAAGTGTCGTTACGACACCAAAGATAAGGAATATATATGAATTTTTTCGAAAAAATACCTATCTTCGCACTACGAAAAACGCGACCCACGATGAAATACAAGCGAATACTCCTGAAATTGAGCGGCGAATCGCTGCAAGGCGGACAGAAATACGGGCTTTCCCCCGAGACGCTGCAATCCTACGCCGAGCAGATCAAAGCCGCCGCAGCAACGGGCGTCCAGATCGGCATCGTCATCGGCGGCGGCAACATCTTCCGCGGCCTCACGGGCGCCAAAAAGGGCTTCGACCGCGTGAAGGGCGACCAGATGGGCATGCTCGCCACGATCATCAACTCGCTGGCGCTCCAGTCGGCGCTCGAAGACAACGGCGTCCGATGCAAGGTGCTCACCTCGATCCGCATGGAACCCATCGGCGAATACTACTCCAAAGCCCGTGCCATCGAATACCTCGAAGCGGGCTACGTGGTGATCGTCGGAGGCGGCACGTCGAACCCCTACTTCACGACCGACTCGGCGTCGGCGCTGCGCGGCATCGAGATTGAGGCCGACGTGATGCTGAAGGGCACCCGCGTGGACGGCGTCTACACGGCCGACCCGGAGAAGGACCCCGCAGCGACGAAATTCGACGAAATCACGTTCGAGGAGGTCCTCGACCGCCGTCTGAAGGTCATGGACCTCACGGCCTTCACGCTCTGCCGCGAGAACGGTCTCCGGATCATCGTCTTCGACATGGACACCGCGGGCAACCTCGGCAAAGTCCTTGCCGGGGAGAAGATCGGAACGCTGGTAAAACTGTAAGACTATGGCAACCAAGAAAAGCAACAAATCGCTGTGGGTGATGCTGGCGCTGATCGCCGCGATCATCGCCGTCATCCTGCTGCTGCCCTCGTGCGGCAACCGCAACGCCAAGAAGGGCGCCGAGACGGACGCCGAATCGACAACGCTCGTAAAGTCCGGAGACACGGCTCCGGACTTCACGGTCGAGATGGTCGACGGCAGCTCCGTGACGCTCGGCGACCTGAAGGGCAAAGTCGTGCTGCTCAACTTCTGGGCCACGTGGTGTCCGCCCTGCCGGCAGGAGCTGACCCGCGTGCAGACGGACATCATCGACCGCTTCGCCGGCAAGGAGTTCGTCTTCCTGCCCGTATCGCGAGGCGAGAAACGCGAGGCCGTGGAGGCGTTCCGCGAAAAGACGGGTTACGCCTTCCCGATGGGACTCGACCCCGCACGCACCGTCTACGACCGCTACGCTTCGAACTACATCCCGCGGAACTTCGTGATCGACCGCAAGGGCAAGGTCGTGCTGGCCACGGTGGGCTACGACGAACATGAATTCGAGGAGCTGATCCGCACCATCGAAAAAACACTCGAAAATTAAACCCCAACACTTATGGATACCAAGACGATTCTCAACGAAGCTACGGGCCGCATGCAGAAGGCCATCGACCACCTCGAAGAGGAACTTTTGAACGTTCGCGCCGGCAAGGCGTCGCCCAACGCCCTGAACGGCGTGATGGTCGACTATTTCGGCTCGCAGGTTCCCGTTTCGGGCGCTGCCAGCGTCACCGTACCCGACGCCAGGACCATCCTGATCCAGCCGTGGGACAAGAACATGCTGCGCCCGATCGAGAAAGCCATCATCGACTCGAACATCGGCCTGACGCCCTCGAACAACGGCGAGCAGATCCGCCTGACGATTCCGCCCCTTACGGAGGAGCGCCGCAAAGAGCTGGTGAAGCAGGTGCGCGCCGAAGCGGAGACCGCCCGCATCAGCCTGCGCAACGCCCGCCGCGACGCGGTGGAAGCCTTCAAGAAGGCCCAGAAGGAGGGCATGCCCGAGGACGAATCGAAGGACGGCGAAACACAGTCGCAGAAACTGCTCGAAAAGTTCTCCAAGACGCTGGACGAAGCGCTTTCGAAGAAGGAGAAGGAGATTATGACGGTCTGACCTGCCGGCTTCCGCAAGACGAAAAGCCCGGCTGGAAATTTATTCCAGCCGGGCTTTTTCCATCCGTTTGTCCGGCAAACCCCGCGCGCACGGGCGCGGCAACCCCGCATCGCCCCGGCAAAACCGCATCGCCCCGGCAAAACCGACAGCGACCGACAAAACCGACAGCGACCGGCGCAGACGGATCGCCTCCGATCGCAAACCCGTCCGCACACATCCGCCGCCCATCCACCGTCCATTCACCGTCATCCACCGTCATCTGCCGCCCATCTGCCGCCCATCTGCCGCCCATCTGCCGCCCATCTGCCGCCCATCTGCCGCCCATCTGCCGGACCGTGCCTGTTCCACAACATAAAAAATCCCGGTCTCCAACTGCGGAGACCGGGATTCATCTATTTGCAGCGGCTCAAGCCGCAGGGAATTACTTTACCTTCGGGCCTGCGGTTACGAGTTTCTTGCCCTCCTCGTTGCCCGTGAACTTCACGAAGTTCTTCACGAAACGGTTGGCCAGATCCTCTGCCTTAACCTCCCAATCCTTGGCGCTCTTGTAGGTGTCGCGCGGATCGAGGATAGCGGGGTCTACGCCCGGCAGGGCGGTCGGAACCACGAAATCGAAGATAGGCATGGTCTTGGTCGGAGCCTTGTCGATCGAACCGTCGAGGATCGCGTCGATGATGCCGCGCGTGTCCTTGATCGAGATACGCTTGCCGGTTCCGTTCCAGCCCGTGTTCACGAGGTAGGCCTTGGCGCCCGACTTCTGCATCTTCTTCACCAGCTCCTCGCCGTACTTGGTGGGGTGCAGCGACAGGAAGGCTGCGCCGAAGCAGGCCGAGAAGGTCGGCGTAGGCTCGGTGATGCCGCGCTCCGTGCCTGCGAGCTTGGCGGTGAAGCCCGAGAGGAAGTAGTACTTCGTCTGCTCGGGGGTCAGGATCGAAACCGGGGGCAGCACGCCGAATGCGTCGGCCGAGAGGAAGATGACCTTCTTGGCGGCCGGAGCCTTCGATACGGGCTTCACGATGTTCTCGATGTGGAAGATCGGGTACGATACGCGGGTGTTCTCCGTAACCGACTTGTCGGCGTAGTCGATCTTGCCCTTCTTGTCCACCGTCACGTTCTCCAGCAGCGCGTTGCGGCGGATGGCGTTCCAGATGTCGGGCTCGTTCTCCTGCGAGAGGTTGATAACCTTGGCGTAGCAGCCGCCCTCGAAGTTGAATACGCCGTCGTCGTCCCAGCCGTGCTCGTCGTCGCCGATCAGCTCGCGCTTCGGGTCGGTCGAAAGCGTGGTCTTGCCGGTTCCCGACAGACCGAAGAAGATAGCCGTCTCGCCTTTGGCGTTGGTGTTGGCCGAGCAGTGCATCGAAGCCATGCCCTTGAGCGGAAGCAGGTAGTTCATGTAGGAGAACATGCCCTTCTTCATCTCGCCGCCGTACCAGGTGTTGATGATCACCTGCATCTTCTCGGTGAGGTTGAAGACAACGGCCGTCTCCGAGTTCAGACCCAGCTCCTTGTAGTTCTTCACCTTGGCCTTCGAAGCGTTGAGCACCACGAAGTCGGGCTCGCCGTAATTCTCCAGCTCCTCGTCCGTCGGACGGATGAACATGTTCTTCACGAAGTGAGCCTGCCAGGCCACCTCCATGATGAAGCGAATCTTCAGGCGCGAGTTCTCGTTGGCGCCGCAGAACGTGTCCACAACGAAGAGTTTCTTGCCCGAAAGCTCCTCGACGGCGATTTTCTTCAGCTCCTTCCAGGCCTTCTTCGTAACCGGCTTGTTGTCGTTCTTATATTCGTCGGAAGTCCACCAGATCGTGTCCTTGGTGGTCTCGTCCATCACGAAAAACTTGTCCTTGGGCGAACGGCCGGTGTAAACGCCGGTCATCACGTTCACGGCGCCGGTCTCGGTCAGCTGACCCTTCTCATAGCCGCGCAGGCCTTTTTTCGTCTCCTCACGGAACAGTTCGTCGTAGGAGGGATTGTACACGATCTCGGTCACGCCCGTGATCCCGTACTTTTTCAGATCCATTTTGTCCATAATTGCAATTTATTTGATTAAAATCCTCTTTTCAACCTGACGTTTCGGTCCGCAGATCCGGACTTCAACGGCACAAAGGTAGAAAAACTTTCATAATTGTGAAAAAAATAACAGCCGAAATTACAAAAAATATTTATTATTTTTTCCGATAGTGCTATACACCTCATTGATAGCGTCGTACAACGCCGCCGAAAAGCCCTTCGCAAACCCTTGCGAGGATCGCCCGGCAAAAATTTTGCCGCAATTTATCCGCGCCGGACGGGACGCTCCGGTTTTCTTCCGCCGGTTTTTATCACCTTTGGGGGAGCGCGGATTTTCCGCCCGGAAACAGCCCTCTCCCGGAACACGTTTCCCGCCGACCCGCAACCGCCGGCCCTCCATGAAAACACGGCCGGAAACGACTCCGACGCTCTGCCCGCTGCCGCCCCGTGCGTTCCGGGCGACAGACGGGGAGCATCGCGCTGAAAATGAAAAATCGCCGCCCCGACTTCCCGGCCTCCCGCGGGCGGAGGCGGAGCCGCAGCCGGAAAAATTTTCCGAACCGGATACGATTCCGTTTTGCAGTCATCCGTCTTTTTCGTATCTTTGGATAACATGGCCGGACTTTATTTCCACATACCCTTCTGCAAGCGCGTCTGCGCCTACTGCGACTTCTACAAAAGCGTCGACCTGCGCCGCATGGACCCTCTTCTGGAGTCCATGCACCGCGAACTGGACGCCCGGCGGGAATATCTGGGCAGCGAACCGGTGCGCACCCGCTACTTCGGCGGCGGCACCCCCTCGCTGTGCGCCCCGGAGGCCGTCACGGGGCTGCTGGACCATGCCGCAACGCTGTTCGATTGCACTGCGGCGGAGGAGACCACGCTCGAAGCCAATCCCGACGACCTCACCCCCGCCTACCTCGCCGCGCTGCGCCGCGCGGGCGTCAACCGCCTGTCGGTCGGCATCCAGTCGTTCGACGACGCGTGTCTCAAGCTGATGAACCGCCGCCACAACGCTGCGCAAGCCGTCGAGGCCGTGCGGAGCGCGCAGCGCGAAGGTTATGAAAACATCACCGTCGACCTGATTTTCGGCGTCCCGGGTTTCGGGGACGACACGCTGCGCCGCTCGCTCGACAGCGCCCTCGCGCTGGGCGTGCAGCACATTTCGGCATACCATTTGACCGTCGAACCCGGTACGGCCTTCGGACGGCGGGCCGCCCGCGGACAGTTCGCCCCGGTGGACGAAGCCACCAGCGAAACGGAATACACCCTCGTGCACGAAACGCTGACCGGAGCGGGGTTCGAGCACTACGAGGTTTCGAATTTCGCCCTGCCCGGCTTCCGCGCCCGCCACAACGCGGCCTACTGGCACGGCGTGAAGTACCTCGGCATCGGCCCCGCAGCCCATTCGTTCGACGGCCGGGAACGCCATTGGAACGTCGCCTCGGTGACGGAGTACATCGGCGGCACGCCCGCCGAAGCGGAAACCCTCACCGACCGCGACCGCTTCAACGAATACGTGATGACCCGGCTGCGCACGGCCGAAGGCATCGACCTGCGGGAGGCGGAAAGGCTGTTCGGCAAGGAGCGCGCGGCACGGGTCCTGCGCGATGCGGAACCGTGGCTGAAGAGCCGCACGCTCGTTCTCGCAGCGGGACGGATGGCCGTCCCGCCGGCTCGGATGCTGGTCTCCGACGCGGTGATCGAAACGTTTTTCGAAACGGAACCGGACACCGCAACCAAGTGAAAATGAAATGTTAAGTTATTATTAAATATTTTTAGAAACCCCCGACTCCGATTGTTTAATATAAATATAAGTGTTACCTTTGCGGCCGAATTCTTCTTCGGTTCGTCACGAAAATTACAAATTAGCATAAGTATATGAGCAATGCCAAACACTCCCCCGATTTGCTGTTCGAAGTAAGTTGGGAAGTATGCAACAAGGTCGGCGGCATCCACACCGTCATTTCGACCAAAGCGCAGACCGTCACCCGCAAATTCGCAGACCGCTACGTCCTGCTGGGTCCCGACCTCTCGCACGAGGGCGTCAACCCGGAGTTCGAGGAGGACCCCAACCAGCTGAAGGCCTGGCGCCAGAGCCTCTACAACGAAGGCATCCGCGTCCGCGTCGGCCGCTGGAAAATCAAGGGCGAGCCGACGGTGGTGCTGGTCGATTTCTCGTCGCTGATCCCCCGCAAGGACGAAATACTCAAAAGCCTCTGGGAATCGTACCACGTGGACTCGATCTCGGGTCAGTGGGACTACATCGAGCCGGTGCTGTTCGGATGGGCCGCAGGCGTCGTGATCGCCTCCTACGTCGAGACCTTCGGCACGCCGACCGAGAAGGCTGTCGCGCATTTCCACGAGTGGATGACCGCCGCGGGCGGGCTGTACCTGCGCAAACACGCCCCCTACATCGCCACGGTGTTCACCACCCACGCCACGGTCATGGGCCGCTGCATCGCCGGCAACCGCCTGCCGCTCTACAACGACCTCCCGAAATTCAACGCCGACGAGCTGGCGCGCCAGTTCAACGTCACGGCCAAACACTCGATCGAGAAGATGGCCGCCGCCTACCACGACGCATTCCTGACGGTGAGCGACATCACGGCCAACGAATGCAAATACCTGCTGGGGCGCGAACCGGACGGCGTGACGCCCAACGGCTTCGAGAACGACTTCGTATGGGCCGGCGAGGAGTACTACGCCAAACGCGACGAAGCCCGCCGGGCGATGATCTCGGTGGCCGAGGCCTGCCTGGGCGAAAAATTCACGGGCGACCCGCTGATCGTCGGAACCAGCGGCCGCTACGAATTCCGCAACAAGGGCATCGACGTCTTCATCGAGTCGCTCAAGCAGCTCGCCGCCTCGGACCGTCTCCGGCGCGAGGTGCTGGCCTACATCACCGTGCCGGCCGGCAACCGCGGCCCGCGCCTCGATTTGCAGGCTCATCTGGCCGACCCGTCGAAGCCCATCGACGCAGGCCAGTACAGACATTCGACCCACTACCTTGAAAACGCGACGTGGGACCCCATCGTGAACGCGCTGAAGAACAGCAACCTCACCGATCCCGGATCGAAGGTGAAGGTGATCTTCGTCCCCACGTACCTCAACAAGGCCGACGGCATCTTCCACAAGGATTACTACGAACTGCTCGTGGGCATGGACATCACGGTTTTCCCCTCCTACTACGAGCCGTGGGGCTACACCCCGCTGGAGTCGGTGGCCTTCTCCATCCCGACGGTCACCACGACGCTGGCCGGGTTCGGCATCTGGGTCGACAAGCAGCGCGAGCACGCCGGCGTGGAGGTCATCCGCCGCGACGACTACAACGACAAGGAGGTCGAGGCGAAGATCGCCGATACGCTGCTGCGTTTCAGCCTGCTGGACGAAAAACACGTCAACGAACAGCACACCTCGGCCTATGAAATCTCGCTGACGGCGCTCTGGGAGCACCTCTTCGCGGCCTACGAACAGGCCTACTCCGAGGCGGTCGAGAGTTCGATCGTCCGCACCAACCGCGCCGTGCTCGACGGCGGCACGAAAACCGAGCAGATCAACTTCGTGCGCCAGCAGCTTTTCGTCGAGAAACCCGTCTGGAACCGCATGATGGTCGACAAGACGCTGCCCAAGCGGCTGCACGCCCTCGAAGAGCTTTCGCGCAACCTCTGGTGGTGCTGGAACCCCGGCGCCCGCGACCTGTTCGAAGGCATCGACCCCGCACTGTGGGCCGAATCGGACCGCAACCCGATCGCCTTCCTCGACAAGATGAGCGTCGAGCGGATGAAGGAACTGGAGAAAGACACGAACTTCCTGGCGCAGCTCGACGCCGTGCACACGCAGTTCCGCGACTACATGAACGAGAAGCCCGATCCGAAGGCGACGACGGTTTCGTACTTCTCGATGGAATACGGCCTGCACTCGTCGCTGAAGATCTACTCGGGCGGCCTGGGCATCCTGGCCGGCGACTACCTGAAGGAGGCTTCGGACAAGAACGTTCCGATGGCCGCCGTGGGCCTTCTCTACCGCTACGGCTACTTCACCCAACGCCTTTCGGCGCAGGGTGCGCAGGAGGCCACCTATGAGGCGCAGAATTTCTACAAACTGCCGATCTCGCCCGTGCGCGACGAGGCCGGAGGCTGGGTGACGGTCACCATCGCCTTCCCGGGCCGCACGCTCTCGGCGCGCGTCTGGAAGTGCCAGGTGGGCCGCACGGACCTCTACCTGCTCGATGCCGACATCGAGGACAACCTCGAAGAGGACCGCCAGATCACCCACTACCTCTACGGAGGCGATTGGGAGAACCGTCTCAAGCAGGAGATCCTACTGGGCATCGGCGGCATCCGCGCGCTGCGTCAGCTGGGCATCAAGCACGACGTGTTCCACTGCAACGAGGGCCACGCCGCATTCATCGGCGTCGAGCGCATCCGCGACCTGGTGAACCACCGCAAGCTCTCGTTCTCCGAGGCGCTGGAGGTGGTGCGCTCGTCGTCGCTCTTCACGACGCACACCCCCGTGCCCGCAGGCCACGACGCATTCCCCGAGTCGATGATCCGCCAGTACATGTCGCACTATCCCGACGTGCTGGGCATCACCTGGGAGCAGTATATCAACCTGGGCAAGACCAATCCCAACGACCCCAACGAGAAGTTCTCGATGTCGGTGCTGGCCTGCAACCTCTCGCAGGAGGTCAACGGCGTTTCGTGGCTCCACGGCGAGGTCTCGAAGGAGATCCTGGGCAACATGTGGCCGGGCTACTTCAAGAACGAGCTGCACATCGGCTACGTCACCAACGGCGTGCACTTCCCGACGTGGATCGCCTCGTCGCTGCGCCGCCTCTACGCCCGTTACTTCGGCGACGGATTCGAAGGCCACGTCTACGACATCCCGGCCTGGCAGAAGGTCCACGACATCCCCGACGCGGAGCTGTGGGAGGAGCGCATGAAGCTCAAGAACAAGCTCATCAAGCATATCCGCCGGCGTTACAGCGACCCCCGGCAGGTGCGCCTCGACTCGCCGCGCCAGATGCTTCAGGTCATCGAGGGCATCAAGCCCGACGTGCTGACCATCGGTTTCGCACGCCGCTTCGCCACCTACAAGCGCGCCTACCTGCTGTTCACGAACCTCGACCGTCTGGCGGCGATCGTCAACAACAAGGAGCGTCCCGTGCAGTTCATCTTCGCGGGCAAGGCGCACCCCAACGACAAGCCGGGACAGGACCTGATCCGGCGCATCGTCGAGGTGGCCGCCATGCCGCAGTTCGTGGGCAAGATCCTCTTCCTGC
>ENA-UONS01002402-UONS01002402.1-human-gut-metagenome-genome-assembly--contig:-CS19-NODE-2402-length-14934-cov-7.608441_pt1 | contig 14934 bp, 11 predicted proteins | sample MGYA00242458_ERZ724005 | MGnify/ENA metagenome assembly ERZ724005
TTGACGGGTATATCATCTATACGGACACCGCAGATATCAAGGCATTTACCAAAGAACTTTCCGCTATCGGTCGGAACATCAACCAGATCGCCAAGCGGATCAACGCCGGAGGCTCTGCGTATCAGTCTGACATGGACGAGATACGGGAAAGGCTGGACGAGATATGGCAGTTACAAAGACACATCCTATCAAGTCAAAGCTGAAAGCGGCCATTGACTATATCTGCAACCCGGAAAAGACGGACGGAAATCGTCAAAGAGGATATCTACGGGACTTTTATGCCCCTTCATGGACCCGGCGACCCACAGGCAGTTGATGTAAAGATACCCCGGCGCGTCGATGGGAACCCACGCGTTCTCTGCCGGGATGTACTCGATGAAGCACTTGCCCCGTTCTTCGCTGCGGTAAAAAACCAGCCCCTCCGCGAACCGCTCCTTGAGCCACGCCTTTTTCGCGACGCTCTGCTTGCCCGACATGGCGCAGCAGATGTGCTCGGAGTCAATGTTTTCGCTTGTGATTCGGATGTATTGCATATGGTTTCTCCTTTTTGCAAATTTGCCCATAACCGGCATTTCCCGACAGCCTCACGGCTGTCGGGAAAGTGGTGGGTGAATTTACTTTTCCGGATTCAGGGCGACCTGATAGTCGAAGCTGCCCATGTGGAGAACTGCGCCGTTCTTTACGCGGCTCCAGGTGTCCGGTTTCAGATTGGTGCCGTTGAGGACGGTGCCGTTGGTCGAACCCATGTCCTGAATGTACAGGTAGCTGCCGTCCCATTCGACGGTGCAATGCTTGCCGGAAAGCTGGTAGTCTTCCGCGTTGAGAATGATGTCGGCGCGGTCGTCACGACCCAGAACCTGAGGCGTATGGGGTGCAAGGGTGAAGCTGGTGGAAACATCCTGATGGGACGCGACGGTCATCTGGACAGTCACGCCGCCGCTGGGGGTCACGGGCTTGGTGGCGACCCACGACTCGTCCGGAACGGGGGTCGTCGTAGGAATATCAAAATCACCGGTGGAGGGGAAGGATGCCATGACGGTGTTGTTATCGATGACGGGGTTGTTATTGATGGTCGGAAGATCCCTATCCCGAAGCCACTGCTCCTGCTTCTTCCGGCTGTTGTTCACCGCGACCACGACGATCACCACGATCACGGCTACCAGTGCGACCGCGCAGCAGATGACCAGAATGAGATTTTCCCGAACCCAGTCCATGACGGAGGTCTGCGCTTCCGGCTCCTCGATCACATCGGTGGGGTCGGTAACGCCGGTGGGAGCGGCCGGGATGGCGGCGGGAACCGTGGTCAGGTCAACGGTGACGGAATCTTCCCACCGGGTATCGCCCAGCTCGTAGGCGGCGCGAACCGTGGCGTTGTTGCTGTTGGAGGTCACGAAGGCAAGGTCGATTTTGATGACGGAGCCGTCCTGAATGGTTTCCCAGACCTGCTGAGCCGCGGCGGCAGCGGAGATCTTTTCCTCGGCGGGAACCAGACCGATGCCGCCTCTGGAAACCTCCGCCATTTTCAGCATGTTGTCGGCGTTTGTCAGAGAATAGGCAGAGGTGGAGCTGCCGGTGATACCGATGGCGTAGACCGGGATGGAGGTGGCACTGACCACGTCGATGGCCCGCTGCTGGGTGGTGCCGCCGTCGGCGAGAATGCCGTCGGAGAGGATCAGCAGGCACCGGTTCGTGCAGTAGCTGGTCTTCTTTTCCAGACTGCCCATGGCTTCCACGATGGCGCTGTACATATCCGCTCTGACGCCGTCGCGCTTAAGCGTGTCGATGGCGGCGGTGCGGGCGTCCATGGTGTCGAGGACGGCGCCCTCAACGACTTTGCTGCCCACGGTGGTGATGACCATGGAGTCACCCTCGCCCATGCGGCTGCTGATGATGTCCAGAATGTCCGTCTGCTGCTCGATCTGCTCCTTGGACATATGAGTGGAGATGTCCACCAGACAGTATACCGTGGTGGGCAGCTTTTCCTGACGCACGGTGGTCAGGACGGGGTCGGAGATCTGCTGGGAATCGATGGAAACCGTCAGGCTTCCGTTTTCGGGAAGGACGGTGCCGTAGACGAGAAGGTCATTCTGATGCTCCTCCGTCACGATCTCGTGAAAGGTCAGAAACGAATTCAGTTCAGCGGCCTGCGCGCTGACCGCGGGGCAGAGCAGAAACAAAAAAAGGCAGACGCATCCTAAGAATGCGGTTATTCTTTTCATTTTGACTACTCCTTTATCCAAATTGCGATGGCGGTATTGTTGTCCACATCCGTGCTTTTCCGCATCATGGCGCGGCAGCGGAGCAGATATACCCATTCCTCCGCCGTGGCGGCCTTGTGAAGATCGAGCATGATCTCGTCCTCCAGCAGCCGCTCCCACAGGCCGTCGGAGCACAGCAGAAACGCATGGTCTCCGGGGGAAAGCGTGATGGGCGCATGAAGCTGGGGCTTGATCTCGTCGTCGCCGATGACCCGGAACAGCTTGCTCCTGCCCTCAAAGGACGGAATTTCCGACCGGGAATGCAGCTCGCCCATTTTGATGGAAAGCTGGGCGAGGCTGTGATCCTCCGTGTAGTCCGCGAGGACGCCGTTGTGGAAGTGGTACAGCCGGCTGTCGCCGATGTGTGCCCATACCGCCTGATTTTTGTAAAGATACAGCGCAACCGCCGTGGTCTTCATCTGGTTGGCGTTGGCGCGGGTGGCGAGGATGTTCCGGTTCGCCTCGTTCATCCATGCGAGAATCGTCTCGCCGGAGGGCAGCGCCTCATCCGCCTGCCACTGGGAAAGCGCCTTGACGCCGATGGAGGACGCGGTCTTTCCGCCGCCGTGGCCTCCCAGACCGTCGCAGATGACGGCGCAGTACTGATCCGGTCCCGGACTGAAATAGGCGCAGGAATCCTCGTTTTCAGACCGGCTGCCGATATTTGTATACCAATACCCTTCAATTACCATAGCTGTTTACCTGTTGTTTCTGGGCTGATCGGGCGGGTCGTAGCCCAGAACGATCAGCGTGTAGTTGTCCTGATACGGCAGGGCAGCGCCCATGATCCGCTGGCCGATGTGGGACGCGGCCAGCTGGACGCTGCCGCAATCGCGCAGGATGGCCGCCATTTCGGCGTCGCTTACAGTGCCGTAGACGCCGTCGCTCATCAGCAGCACCCGGTCACCGGGGAGCAGGGGGATGGGCGTGCGGTTGTAGTCCACATGGCGCAGCTCGCCCATGCCGATGAAGCTGGTGAGCTTCCGTCCGTTGGGGTCGCGCAGGGCTTCCGCCATGGAGCGCTTGCCCTCCAGAATGTCGGGCATCCAGTCCTGCAGTAGATCGTGGTCACGGGAAAGCTGGCTGAGCTGGCCGTCCCGGTACAGATAGACCCGGCTGTCGCCCACGGAGATCCACCGCAGCGCATTGCCCGTGATCAGGGCGGACACCACCGTGGAGCCGCTGGTGTAAAGCCCCTTGGGGCCGAGCATCTGATTGACGGCGCGGTTGATACCGGCCACCATACCCGGCAGCGCGGTGGGAACCTGATTCGCCTGAAGGGTGGAGCCGAAGGTCAGCGCCTCCATGACGATCTTCTGGCTGACCCGTTCTCCGCCGGAGAGGCCGCCCATGCCGTCGGCCAGAACCGCCAGAATGCCCGTATTGCGGAGCACGGCCGTCTGACCGAAGCTGTCCTGCTGGTAATCCCGCCTGCCGATGTCGTGGATCTTTCCGAGGGAGATACCGGGGATGGGACAGACCGTTTCCTCCACGGTTTCCTTGGTGATGGGAACGGGATGTACCTCCGCGGGTGTGGGAGGCTCCATGGGCTGTTCGCCCGAGCGCTCATGGTCGCGGACGTTCTTGCGCAGCATTGCCAGCAGCAGGATATCCACGCATGCGCCCGCCGCGAAAACGAAGCAGGCGATCTGCATGACAAGACGGAAACCGGGGGCGGATTTGCGAGGGAGGGCGACGGGTTCGCTCGTAACCGTCGGTGTGGTGTCTTCAGAATTTGTTGGGGCGGTCTCTTCAGAAGCCGGTTGGGTGAATGTATGGGGATTAATGTAGATGCCGGAGTGAGGGGTTTCTTCTGTGGCGGTGCTGGATGGAGGGAATGCATCGCCGGAGTCAAAATTCTCACTGGCGGGTCTTATGGGAGCCCCGGTAGTTGCCGGGGGTTCCTCGATATTTGCCGCGGGTTTCTCAGTAGTCGCCGGGGGTACCTCGGTAGCTGCTGGGGTGTTCTCGGTAGTTGCTGGGGGGGCCTCGGTGGTCGCCGGGGGGGCTTCGGTAGTTGCCGGGGCCTCATCAGTGGGAGCGGCTGCTTTGTCCGATCCGCCTTTTTTGGCAGGCGCTGCCTCTGACCCGTCGGCCTCCATGGGAACACTCGTTGCCTCTGTAGTCTCAACAGCGGCAGGCGCAGTTGTTTCCGTGCCTACGGTCGTTTCTTCGGTTGCGCCCGTCGCTGTAGCCGAGACGGGATTAACCCCGGTCGGCAGCGGGGAGCCACCGGGCACATCTTCTCCCGGGTCGTATACGAAGCCCAGATAGCCCGTGCCGATGGACGCGAGGATCAGCACCACCGCCATTACGGCCAGCAGAGACTGCCTGCGCTTTATCATTGCTGCTTTATTTCTTTTCATTCCAATCAAACCGATCTCCGCAAAGCGGCACAAATAACAGCTTCGTCGTACCAACCGTCAGAACGTCGTAGGCTTCGATTTTCTCTACGCTGAGAGCGGGCTTCCCATTTACCCGCACGATATTGCGGCCGGAACCGGGGCCAAAGTAAAAGGTGCGATCCTCGTTGTCGTAGGCGATGATGGCGGAATTCTCCGCGCTGATGTGGGAATCCTCGGGAATGGAAATGTCCATCCTGGCGCTGCGGCCAATGTAGTTGTTCTGGCTGTGAATGCGGTAGTCATTGCCCTTCGTGGCGCCCTCGATGCACACCAGCCAGCCCACCACGGGGTCAAAGGAAGTGCTTTCCTCCTTGTCGTCTCCGTCTACGGGGAAGACGGGCTTCGTGGTCTGATAGTCCTGTATAGTGGGGGGAGTTTCGATGAAGGGGTTCTGAGCGCTCACGGTGGGCTGGTAGCCCTGCACCGTGCTGCCGTTTTCCTGATTGACAGGCTTGGTCTCGGCGGGGATGTTGTCTACGGCGTGGCTGTTGCCGGTCTGGCCAAAATATTCGGTGGGTATAATCCCGTCTTCAAGGATGTTGTTTCCAAGGGGATTTTTGTTTCTCGCGGCCTCGGCGGCGCACATCGGGCAGGTAGCGTTTTCTTCCGAGTCATAAAAGTGACCTTTGCTGCAGCGAACGATTTCCATAATAATGAACCTCCTGTATGTAAATGGTGTTGATATTGTTTGTTAACAGACGGTGATGCGGTTTTCGGAAGTACCGACGCAGAAGCTGCTGCCGTGCTTCAGGGCGACCTTTGTCCCGGCGGGGACGCGCTTGCCGTGGATGAAGGTGCCGTTGCGGGAGCCTTCGTCTACGAGGATCAGGAACTCGCCATTGCTTTCCAGCGTACAGTGCCTGCGGCTGACGGCGGCGGCGCTCTCCGGGAGACGGATCTGACAGCTGGGGTCACGGCCGACGGCGACCTTGCCTGCCGGTACGGGAATAATTCTGCCATCCGGCAGCTGCACCCGGAAGGAGGGCGTATATACGCCAGCGGGAACGGTGCCGCCGGGGACAGTGCCGGGGGTGACGCCGCCCGCGGGGTACTTCTCAGCGCTCTTGCGGTTGCGCAGGAGGAAGTAGATGGCCACGGCCACTGCCGCCACGGCGACCGCTGCCGCCGCTATGGTGACGACGGAGATCGAACTCCCGGCGGTCATGTAGGGGATGCCCATCTGATCCAGCGCCTGCGTGACGTACTCGCTGTAAATGGCGCAGGAGTAGGAATCCACGATGCCGTAGGTGTTCAGGCCGATCACGTTGCCGTTTTCGTCGATCAGGGGGCCGCCGGAGTTGCCGCCGGAGATGACGGCGTCGTGAAGAAGAACATTGGTGTTTCCCGCGGCGGACATGACCATATGTCTGGCAACCGTGCCCCTGGTTGCGGTGATGTCATTGCTGCCCACGGTAGCGCTCAAATCGTCTACGACGGCGGGGCAGCCGAGGGCGACTACGGTCTCGCCCTGCTTGACGCTTTCACTGGAGCGGATGGGCAGGGGCTTGCACTCCGTGACGGGGCGGGCGGCTCTCAGAATGGCGTAGTCGGGATAACCGCTTTCGGCGATGCGCACGATGCTGCATTCCACGGAGGTTGCTTCGCTGGGGAGACCGGTGACATCGCTGATGGTGAAGTTATCCAGCATGATCCAGATCCGGACGTGGTCGGAATCGAAGGCGTAGTTATATTCACTCAGGTAGGCGGACGCCACATGCCAGTTGGTGACGAAGTATTCGGGCGTGCTGCCCTTCTGCCCCACGGCAAAGCCGGAGCCGACGGCGGCTGTTGCGGGTGTGTCGTCGGGGGCAAAGCCGACGACAAAAAGCTTCACAACGCCCTCTTTCGCCTGACTGATGACGGTGGGAAGATCGGTCTTGGCGCTGGCGGGGATCGCCAGCATGGCGGCCAGGCAGATCAGCACCATTACCATGGCGGCCAATCGTTTACATACATGTTTCATAACTGCTCTCTCCTTTTTATACCATCTCGCGGGAACCCCGGGAGATTAAATACGACCTGCTCTGCGAAAAAAGTATATCATCCTTTGGAAATATTGTCCATTCCCTATTTCCGGACTTGCGGGAATTTTACTTCGCTCCCTTGGATGATTTCAGTATAGCAGGTTTTCCGGATTTGTGGTTGCGCGACGTGCAACAATTTGAAGAAATTCAAAAAGGCAGTGCTGGACGATGATCGCAGTCAATCAGCGGCTGCGGCATACCTCAAGAATCTTGCTGTCAGAGCCAATAAGCGCTTTCAGCATGTCACAATTTTTGAACATGTTCGTCGTCGTTGTTGCGCTGGAAGCGTGGAAGTAGGACAAATCCAGGTACACCAGATTCTCGCAGCCATCAAACATCTGAGACATATTCATTACCTTGGAAGTATTGAAACAGGACAGATCCAGATTGGTCAGGCTACGGCAGCTGGAAAACATATAGGACATGTTCGTCACATTGGATGTATCAAAACTATCCCCGAAATTGATTGCTTTCAGGTTGATAAACCGCCTAAACATATTGGAGGCATTCGGATTCGGAGCAATCTTCCCGTTGGAGGCTACATACAGATTGTTGCCGCTCATCCAAGCAAGAATGCTTCCGTCTCCCGCGTCTGACATGTCCCATGCGTCACTGGGTGCGCTCTTGAGACTGCTCAGGAAAGAAACGTAGTACACATCTTCAAGGAGATATCGTTCCTGTCCCCAGAAGTACGAACTACTGTTATATGGTGTCGGCGCCATTACGTGGACAGATGTAGATGCTGTGGATGGTTTCCTCGCGCCAATGATTAAATTGAGCATTATGACAACGACCACCGCCGTGACAAGTATCAGCCATTTGGGAAACGACCGTTTTTGCTGGGACGGTTGGGGAGATGCGGGGGGCTGGTATGCCGGTTTCACTGCCGTCGGTGCAGGTCTCGGCGCTGCCGGTTGGGGAGGTGCCGACGGCGTGGGTGTCGGATACGTCGGTTTCGGCGCTGCCGGGGCGGCCTGTACCGCTGCCGGTCTGGGAGGGGCCTTCACCGTTTCGACCGGCTGGGGCGGCGTCGGCACTGCCCGGGGCGGCTCCGCCTGTCCGCTCTGCGGGCGGACGGCCATTTGCAGCAGCGCGGTCATGTTCTTGGGGCGGTTTTCCGCCCGGATGCTCATGCAGTACGCCAGAACGTCAAACTGCGCCTGCGTCAGCAGCGGCTGGCAGGTCAGGGTGTCATCCACGATCCTGTCCACAGCCGTGGGCGGCAGAATGCCGGTGCAGCAGTAATAGATCGTGGCGGCCATGGCGTAAACGTCCGTCCATGGGCCGATGCTGGCGTTGCGCTGATACTGCTCGATGGGGCTGAAGCCCTGTTTGGCCACCATCTGGGAGGACTGGACGTTGCCGTCCCGTCCCTGAATGTCCAAGTCCTTGGCCGCGCCAAGGTCAAGCAAAATCAGCCTGCCGTCCGGCCGCACCATGATATTGTCCGGGCTGATGTCCCGATGGATAATGCCATGCTCGTGAACTTCTGCCAGTGCCTGAATGATGGGCGTCAGCAGGGACAGGCAGGTGTCGAAGGGCATCGGCCCCTCCCGCTGCAGCTTTTTCAGCAGCGTCTCGCCCTCGATGAAGTCCATGACAATGTAAGCCGTTTCATTCTGGATGAAAACGGATTTTACCCCCACAACGCCGGGAATTCCGCCAAGCTTCGCCATTTTCCGGGCTTCTTTCAGGAAGCTGTCGAAGCCCTTCTGGGTGCCGGTCTTTCCCATCATGGCGTTGCTCCACACCACCATGGAGCGGTTTTCCCGGCTGACCATGCCGGTGCTCATGGGGAAATATTCTTTGATCGCGACCTTCTGTTCCAGCAAAAGGTCAAAGCCTATGTAGGTGATGCCGAAGCCGCCCTGCCCCAGCATCTCGCCCACCAGATACTTTCCGTCCAGAATCGTGCCGGGCTTCAATGCGAAGGACTCCGTGTTCACGCTGCCGTAAGGGCGGCCGCACTCCGGGCAGAACTTCTGCTCTGCCGCCAGCTCATGCATACATCTCATGCATCTGCGTACTTCCATATTTCATTCCTCTCTTCGGGGGAACGTTCGGGTTCCCGCCGATTTTCGTGCTGTTTTACATGTCGATCAATCCGCAAGCCAAGCATCCGTCACGGACAGACCCATCGACCACGAATACCCGCCGATCACCGTCGGCGTTACGATGATCGCGTCAAATGTCAGCGGCGTATCGAATGTAATCGTCTCGGAGGCAGCGCCGTCACCGGCGGGCAGGGAGATCTTGGCGATTTTCTGGAACTGCCCGTTCACTCTTCCCCACACCTGCCATTCTTTGCACTTTGTTCCCGCGTTCATGGATACTTCCATATTGACGGTCATTTCCCTGCATCGTACCAGCGGGGTGTAAAAAACCAGCGCGTGGACATTCAGACTGAAGTTCCCGTCTTTCAGATTTGTGCTTTCCCAGTAACCATCCACATATTCGATATAGTTCTTGGGCTGTGTAGGCTTCGTAGTGGGTTCGGGCTTGGGTTCCGTGGCCTTGGGCACGGTTGCTTTGGGCGTGGTTGCCTTGGGCGTGGTTTCCGCAGGCGCGGGCTGCAAGACCGGTTCTGTGGCGGCCGCTTTCATGGAGACGTTCTGCCTGGGCGCTTTTCCCGTAGCGGTCACGATGCAGACGACGATTCCCAGCACCGCGACGACACCGGCCACGGCGGGTATCAGCCATGCGGGGAGCGGCTTTTTCTGCGGCGTCTTCGGCGGCGCGTTTTTGACCGGCGGCTTCACATCTGCCGGTCTGGGAGGGACTGGCGTCGTCTGCTGCGCTTTGGCCGGTTCTGCCTGCGGGGCTGGCTTGACCGGCTCGGCCTTCCCACCTTTTTGCAGGCGGGTGACCATTTGCAGCAAGGCGGCCATGTCCTGCGGGCGCTTCTGCGGCAGAATGCTCATACCGGCGGCCAGAACATCAAACTGCTCCTTCGTCAGCCGCGGTTTGCAGGTCAGGGTGTCTTCCACGATCCGGTCAACAGAGGTGGGCGGCAGTGTGCCGGTGCAGCAGTAGTAGATCGTGGCGGCCATAGAGTAAACGTCCGTCCACGGGCCGACGCTGGCGTTCTTCCGGTACTGCTCGATGGGGCTGAAGCCCTGTTTGGCAACCATCTGGGTGGTCTGAATCGAGCCGTCCTTTCCCTGAATATCCAGATCCTTTGCCGCGCCCAGGTCCAGAAGGACGGGCTTGCCGTCCGGCTGCACCATGATATTGTCCGGGCTGATGTCCCGGTGAATGATACCGTGCTTGTGGACTTCTGCCAGCGACTGCATGATGGGCGTCATGAGCCGGATGCAGCTGTCAAAGTCCATGGGGCCGTTCTTCTGCATCTTCTGCTGCAGCGTCTCTCCCTCGATAAAGTCCATGACGATGTAGGCGGTCTCATTCTGTGTGAAGACCGATTTCACCCCGACGACGTTGGGAATGCCGCCCAGCTTTGCCATTTTCCGGGCTTCCTTCAAAAAGCTGTCGAAGCCCCGCTGGGTGCCGGTTTTCCCCACCATGGCGCTGCTCCACACCACGGTGGAGCGGTTTTCCCGGCTGACCATGCCGGTGCATGTGGGGAAATATTCCTTGATGGCGACCTTTTGCTGCAGCAGCAGATCAAGTCCGATATAGGTGATGCCGAAGCCGCCCTGCCCCAGCATTTCGCCCATCAGATACTTTCCGTTCAGGATCGTACCGGGCTTCAGCGCGAAAGGCTCCGCGTGCACGCTGCCGTAAGCGCGCCCGCATTCCGGACAGTAGGCGATCCCTCCCGACAGATCGTGCATACATTTCATACATCTGCGTACTTCCATAGTCCATTCCTCTTTCTTTCGGGGGAACTCGTGGGGTTCCCGCCGTTTTTTGGAACCATTACAGTAAAATAATATCACCGCTTGATACTATTGTCTACTGATTATTGGGCAAATTTAGTATATCAGATTTCCAGAATTTGCGGTCGCACGCCATGCGACAATTTTGAAAAAATTCGCCCGGCTCTGAAAGGCAGAGCCGGGCGGGGGTGATGGGGGGTCAGCGGCGGTTGCTGTATTCCTTAAGAATACGCGCATCGGAGCAGTTGAGGTCCGTAAGGACGTCACAACCGGTGAGTATGTCATCCATTTCTGTTACGGCGGAGGTGTCAAAATTGGACAGATTCAGGCTGGTCAGGTCATAACACAGACCGAACATCCAAAGCATATTCGTCACGTTGGATGTGTCAAAGTTACTGAGATCCAGGCTGATCAGGCTGTTGCAGCTGGTGAACATAAACGCCATGTCCGTTACTTTGGAGGTATCAAAGCTGGTTAAATTCAGCTGGGTCAAACTCCCGCACTCGTAGAACATAGAATTCATGTCCGTTACTTTGGAGGTATCAAAGCTGGTTAAATCCAGCCTGATTAGACTGCCGCAGCTTTCAAATGTGCTGCGCATATTCGTCACATTGGAGGTGCTGAAGCTGGATAGGTCTACATTAGACAGATTGTCACACATCTGGAACATATAGCTCATATATGTTACGTTGGATGTATCAAAACCGGACAAGTCCAGACTGGTCAGACTGCTGCAACCGGCAAACATTGAATGCATGTCCGTCACATTTGAGGTATCGAAGGAATTCCCAAAATCAATTGTCTTCAAATTTGCAAAGTACTGAAGCAAATAGGAAGCGTTGGAATTCGGCGCAATCGCCCCGTCAGCAGCTACATACAGATTGCCGTTATCCATCCATGCCAGCACGCTTCCGTCCCCAGCTTCTGACACGTCCCAGGCACTACTGGGGACATTTTGCAGAGAGCTTTGGAAGGTCAGAGTTTTTACGTCTTTGCGCATATACCGCCCCTGACCCCAGAAGAAGGCGTCCTCATCAAAGGCATAGTCCGCAGCCGCCATAGTATGGACTTCCATAGGGACAGTGGGAACCGGTTCCGTGGCGGCCTGTGCGGCCGGTGCTTTCACGGAGGAAGCGGGGGTGGACTTTTTCCCGTCGCTGCCGACGGAAATAATGAGGGCTATCACAGCCACTGCCGCCGCAATGCCGGGGATCAGCCATTTGGGAAGCGGACGGCCGGGGTCGGGCTTCGGCGGCTGGAGGTTCCGGGTTTCCGGCCGGACCGGCTCGGTTTTCGGGACGTCCCTGACGGGCGGCGTTTTTCCTGCCGGGTGGGTGACGATCTGAAGCAGAGCGTCCATATTCTGGGGGCGGTTCTGGGGCAGGACGTTCATGCAGAAGGCAAGAACGTCGAATTCCTCCTCCGTCAGCCGCGGACGGCAGGTCAGGGTATCGTCTATCGTACGGTCGGTGGCAGAGGGGGGCAGGACGCCGGTGCAGCAATAGTAGATCGTGGCGGCCATGGCGTAAACGTCCGTCCAGGAGCCGATCTTCCCGTCCCGGCCGTACTGCTCCACGGGGCTGAAGCCCTGCTTGGCCACCATCTGGGAGGACTGCATATTGCCGTCCTTTCCCTGAATGTCCAAGTCTTTCGCCGCGCCCAAGTCCAAAAGGATAAGCCTGCCGTCGTTCTGCACCATGATGTTGTCCGGGCTGATGTCCCGGTGAATGATGCCGTGCTTATGGACTTCGGACAGTGCCTGCATGATGGGGGTCATCAGGCTGACGCAGGTGCCATAATCCATGGGGCCTTCCCGCTGCAATTTTTTCAGCAAAGTTTCGCCCTCGATAAAGTCCATGACGATATAGGCTGTCTCATTCTGGATGAAGACCGAATTCACGCCCACCACACTGGGAATGCTCCGCAGTTTCGCCATTTTCCGTGCTTCTTTTAAGAAGCTGTCGAAGCCCTTTTCCACGCCGGATTTCTGCATGACGGCATCGCTCCACACAACGGTAGAGCGGCCTTCCCGGCTGACCATGCCGGTGCTCATGGGGAAGTACTCTTTAATGGCAATCTTCTGCTCCAGCAGCAGATCAAAGCCGATGTAGGTAATGCCGAAGCCGCCCTGCCCCAGCATTTCGCCCACGAGATACTTCCCGTCCAGGATCGTTCCGGGTTTCAGAGCGAAAGACTCCGCCTTCACGCTGCCGTAAGGGCGGCCGCATTCCGGGCAGACGGTCTCCCCTGCCGCCAGCGCGTGCATACATTTCATACATCTGCGAATTTCCATATCCCGGTCCTCTTTCCTGTCTGACATTCGTTATTTCTTGCTGAATAAGTCGGAAAAGCCGTTTTTTTCCAGATGGTTGTTGATGTCTATAATGTCCAGCTCCCGCAGAATGCCGTCGATGATAACGATGTCCCGCGGGCTGGAACCGCTCAGGGAAGCGAGGTCTCCGATTTTCAGCAGCTTCTGGGTCTCGGACAGGTTCATGCCCAGAACGCGGGAAAGCCGCAGGAGCACATTCCGCTGAGGGCTGACCTCGGCGTTCAGGATCCGGTAAAGGGAGGACTTGTTCAGTCCCGCAAGCCCCGCGATGGTCTCGACGGAACGGGGCGTTTTACGCAGAAACTGGAAAAGGTAGTCGCCAAGGGCGGGGCCGTTGGCTTCGTGAAGGAGCTGCGTGACGGATGCTCCGCCTTTCAGACGGGAAACGGCAATTTCGGTGGGACCTGACTGCTGCATAAAATGACTCCTCCCTGTGCCATAAAGGGATATGTTCTGCCCATATTCGGCCAAAGATGGCTTTTTATTACGATTTTATTAAGAAGTATATCACAGCCTATTCCGGAATGCAATCGGTGAATTGCCGCGCGGACAAAAAACCGTGCCGGAGGGTCACTCCGGCACGGTTGGGAACAATATACGATTAGCCGAACACGGACAGCAGGAAGCCGGCCGCGATGGCAGAGCCGATAACGCCGGCCACGTTGGGACCCATGGCGTGCATCAGCAGGAAGTTGGAGGGGTTGTTCTTCTGGCCGACGGTGTTGGACACACGGGCAGCCATGGGAACGGCGGACACGCCGGCGGAGCCGATCAGGGGGTTGACCTTGCCTCCGGTGAGCTTGCACATCACGTTGCCGCCCAGCAGACCGCCGGCGGTGGAAATGCCGAAGGCCACGACGCCCAGAACCACGATCTTCAGGGTGCTGGCAGTCAGGAAGGTGGAGCCGACCATGGTGGCGCCCACGGCGGTGGACAGCAGAATGGTGACGATGTTCATCAGCGCGTTCTGTGCGGTGTCGCTCAAACGGTCAGTAGCGCCGGTCTCCTTGAACAGGTTGCCCAGCATCAGGCAGCCGATCAGAGGCGCGGTGTCAGGCAGCAGCAGCGCCACGAAGATAACGACCACGATGGGGAAGATGATCTTCTCGGCCTTGGACACGGTACGGGTCTGCACCATCTTGATCTTGCGATCCTCGGCGGAGGTCAGCAGGTTCATGATGGGGGGCTGGATCAGCGGGATCAGCGCCATGTAGGAGTAAGCGGCCACGGCGATGGCGCCCAGCAGTTCGGGAGCCAGACGGGTGGTCAGGAAAATGGCGGTGGGGCCGTCCGCGCCGCCGATGATGCCGATGGAAGCGGACTGGGGGCCGGTAAAGCGCAGCAGCACGCCGCCAAGGAAGGCAACGAACACGCCCAGCTGTGCGGCAGCGCCCAGCAGCAGGCTCTTGGGATTGCTAAGCAGGGGGCCAAAGTCGGTCATGGCGCCCACGCCCATGAAGATCAGGCAGGGGTACAGGGAGGTCTTGACGCCGATATAGAAGATATCCAGCAGACCGCCTTCCCGCATGATGGCGCCGTAGCTGTGATACAGGTCACTTGCGGGATTCATGAAGTTGTCCCACAGCTCCTGGTGGTAAAGACCGCCCAGGGGCAGGTTGGACAGCAGGCAGCCGAAGGCAATGCCCACCAGCAGCAGCGGCTCGAACTTCTTGACGATGCCCAGGTACAGCAGTACACAGGCGATGATCAGCATCACCAGATTCTGCCAGCCGCCGTCGGCAAAGCCGACGAAAATGGCGTTGAAGCCGGACTTCTGCCATAGATTTAACAGGACTTCACCAATATTGATGCTCATGGTGTATCCTCCTTAGCCGAGGACGACCAGAGTAGCGCCGGTGTCAACAGTGGAGCCCTTGGAAACCAGAACCTGCTTCACGGTGCAGGCCTTGGGCGCCAGAATCTCGTTCTCCATCTTCATGGCTTCCAGAACCACCAGAACGTCGCCTTCCTTCACGGCCTGACCTGCGGTGACGTTCACCTTCAGGATGTTGCCGGGCATGGGAGCGGTGACGGCGTCACCGGCCACGGGAGCGGCAGCGGCGGGGGCGGGAGCAG
>ENA-UONS01002404-UONS01002404.1-human-gut-metagenome-genome-assembly--contig:-CS19-NODE-2404-length-14909-cov-8.890400_pt1 | contig 14909 bp, 14 predicted proteins | sample MGYA00242458_ERZ724005 | MGnify/ENA metagenome assembly ERZ724005
ACAACCGAAGAAGAGAAAGAGGATACAACCGAAGAAGAGAAAGAGGATACAACCGGGAAGGGAAGAAAAACCAAGGATGCTTAAAATTGATGTAATATGACCTACAAGGAATACATAACTGCTACATTATCCAAGTTCTATATATCTCCGGAAGAGATTGATGTGATAATGTTGAATCAGAATATTACGCCGGATGAAGATGTAGACCCCAAGATTGCCAAAATGGCGATGTACAAGGAGTTTTCACAAATCATTCCGGTAGCGAATATGAGCGAGGGGGGAGCATCCACATCATGGAACATGGAGAGTGTTTTGTTATGGTATTCCTTGTTAGCGTCTGAACTCGGAGAACCGGACATGACAAAGGAAAATAACACAATTAAGGACTATTCAGCGTATTATTGATGTACAATTATCCGGACAAAATAGAGTTATCAACGTCAAGCTCAGGAGGAGGAACACCTGGTTCGATTGACTATGATGGGAACGGAGACCCGATATTCGGAGGTGGAGACAGTGGAGGAGGAGAAGACGGTGGAGGGTTTGAGTTTTTGTCCGATTGCCGCATTGAGGAGAACAACTCATATTCGCTTAGCGGGACTTATATCTATTCTTTCAACGTCTACCTGCCTAAATCTTTTGATGCTAGAAAGCTGCCTAAAAAAGGGGCAACAATAAGATTGACAAAGAAAGATAAGACCGTGAACGAAGTTGAGGCTACGGTAGTCGATAGCCGATCGACAAAATTTAACTACGTGATAAAGACATGAAAAGCGGATTATCATATAGTAAAAACGAGTTTAATCAAGTTCTTGGCATACTTGATGAATCAATTGGCCGTGTGGAAGAGGCAATAAAATTCACATTGAAAACCGTTGTCGGGGGAAAGGCTGTAGCTCATGCGAAATCATACGGAAATTTCACAGACCGGACAGGTAATTTGCGCAGTTCAATCGGTTATGTGCTGGCAAAAGACGGTGATATTATTGATGTAGGAGGATTTGAATCTATTTCAGGTCCGGAGGGAAACAATGGAGAAGGTATAAGTGAGGGGAAAAAATACGCGGAAGAGCTTGGAAAGTCTTCCGGCTCAGGATACACACTTATCATCGTTGCCGGAATGAATTACGCAGAGTATGTCGAAGCAAAGGGATATAATGTCTTGACTGAAACCGAATCGTATTTAGTAAGCCAGATAAATGACGTTATCGACAGGATATTAAAACAAGCAGGATTCAAGAAATGAAAAAGAGCGAGTTGGAAACGGAAGTATATAATCTTCTGAAAAACTCTAATTTAAGAGTTTTTAAGGAAGATACACGCGACCCTAATTATAGGGGAGAATACATCGAAATCCTTCCGCTTGAATTTGGCGAAGAAAGATTGTTCAATTCTTCTATCGTAAACGTCAATATCCATATCCCCGATGTACAAGGCATAAAGAACTCCAAACGGCTTGATAGTGCTTACAACGAGATAAGGCCGATATTCCGAAGAAATAAAGACGCGACAGGTCAGTATTACACGAATTACAGTGGATTCCAGTTTTCCATTGTGTCAAGCAAGGATTACAAGGAAGACAACGGTACGCATTTCAGAAATTTAAGAGTAAAAGTAACTTATTTAAATCTATAATTATGGCAGATAGAGTTGTATATGGCATTAAAAGCCTAAAGTTTATGCCGGCAGTTACAACCGGAGAAAAAGCCGGTTCTTTTCCGGACTTTTCCGAGTCATTAGCATCGTTATATGACATGAAAATGATTGTTCCCGATTCATTCAACATGAATCAGGAAGATCCGGAAAAATTGGATGTTGAATGGGAAGAGGTGGAAGACATTGCTATGAGCATACAAACGCGAAAAGGCACACGCTCATTTACGGTGTCTACAAATGATATGTCGGAAGAGGCATTTAAATATTTCCTTGGGTGGCAAAAGCCGACAGAAGGAAATGACCCGAACAAAGACTGGGAAGTTGAGCCGGTTTCTTTCATGTTACCTCCGCAGGCTGTGGAATTGGAAACCATGCCAGCCGATAAATATCCAGGTATTATCCGGCAGTGGGCAAAAGTTGAAGTCGTTGTAAAAGAAACCGGTGTTGTGGGAAAATCCGGGTTGTCTAACCTCGAATTGACCTGTACCATCATGGCGAATTTCAATAAAGACAACAAGCAGATTCCGGGTTCGAGAAGAAAACAGGTGGTTTCCGCCTAATTACTAATGAGGGGGAAATAAATCCCCCTCTAATTTTATAGACATGGAAACATTAGAGCAACAAGTAGCAAAAGAAATAAATGAAAAGGACACGGTAATACATATTGGAGGCGAGGAACTGAAAGTAAAACCGCTCACACTCGGTCAGATTATTGATATATCAGCGGAGATAGCAGAGCTAAAAGGCATTTCGGAGGAAGACCAAGGGAAGGACGTGCTGACGGTAATGTTAGACCACCTTGACGATCTCGAAGTGCAATTGAACATCGCCCTTATCGTATTATATAGAAATGAAGAGGACAGGATAGAGAACAAGAAGTTTATCCGTAACAATCTCGATGAAAAGGCAATGACCGAATTGCAGGAGTTGTATGTAGAACGCCTGAACTCTCCTTTTTTTTTGACCAATATAATTTTCCTTCAAGGTTTGAATCTGACGAAGAAGACAAAAACGACAGTCCTTGGGCAATAATATTCGGCGCCATGAAAGGCCTAGGGTTAAGCTATCATGAAGTGTTGCATGAAATAAGCTGGCTAAATATCCAAATGTTATTAAAGTGCCAACCCTCCTACTCCACCGATAAAGACAAACCGAAACAAGTACACGCAAGTCAAATATTTTAAATTATGGCAGACGGACAAATGAATATACGTGTCAATGTTGATTTGAACGACATGAGGCGCAAGGCGGAAGAATACCGGAAAGAAGTAACAAAGATGGGTGTGATAACCGATGAATCCGGAAATGTTATCAGCACGGCATGGATGCGAATGAAACAAGCTGCTACGGCATATCTTGGAATGGACATAGTAAAAAGAATAGCTATGACGCGTGGCGAGTTTCAGCAATTGGAAGTTGCATTTAAAACTCTTTTAGGAGCAGAAGAACCCGCCCTAAACCTTATGAATCAATTAGTCGAAACAGCCGCTACAACACCTTTTGATTTAAAAGGAGTAGCAGACGGTGCAAGGCAGTTGCTTGCATACGGATTTGCTGCTGATGAAATAAACGATACTCTTATAAGATTAGGAAATGTAGCTGCCGGTCTTGGATTGCCGCTTGAACGTTTAACATACCTATATGGAACAACGGCTGTACAAGGTCGATTGTATGCAAGAGATATGTTACAATTCCAGTCGTCTGGTATACCTGTCCTTCAAGAGCTTTCCAAGATGTATGGAAAGACTACAAGCGAAATAAATGACATGGTGACGGCCGGAAAAATTGGGTTTGATGACATTAAAAAAGTATTTGAGGGAATGACAAACGAGGGGGGTAAATTCTATGCCTTGATGGAGGGTCAATCAAAAACAATCATAGGTCAAATATCAAATCTTGGTGATGCGATAGATATGATGTTTAACGAAATCGGACAGGCGAATGAAGGTATTATTTCCGATGCAATTTCTGGAGCTTCATATCTTGTTGAAAATTACGAAAAAGTATTAAGTATATTAAAGGTACTTGTTGCTACCTACGGAACATACAAAGCCTCATTGATAGCCGTAGCTGCTGCGCAACGTGTATCCGTTACGATTCAAAATATCTCTGCATGGATTTCCCTTGCTAAAGCGATCCGGACGGCAAAAGATGCCCAGATTGCTTTCAATCTTGCTACAAAGGCAAATCCTTACGTTTTATTGGCTACAGTCCTAATTGGTGTTGGTACAGCCTTATATCAGTTCACAAAGAAAACAGATGCTGCAACTGATGCTCTAAAGAAATTCAATGAAGAAAGTAAAAAAAATGCAGATGATACAGCTACATTTATAACTATTACAAGGGACGAGAACCAATCCATTGCTGCGCGACAACTTGCATTAGATAGTTTAAGAAAAATGTATCCAGGTTATTTTGATAACATGAATTTGGAGGCTTTAAAGGTGATAAATCTGACAGAATTAAATAATCAACTTGCAAAAGCGACCAGAGAACGATCAAAAGCACAATCTGAAGAAAGTATAAAAGAAACAGAAAAAAGTATTAATTCAATTAAGCAGCAAATTGACTTTCTAAATAAAAATGCCGTACAGGGGCGTGGTGAAAGATTAATCAGAGCCAATAAGCAACTTCAAGAATTACAAGACAAGTTGGCCGGACAGCATTCTATATTGAATAAAGTAAATTCTGATATAAAAGCCCAGGAAGACGCCGAACGCCGGGCAAAAGAAGAAGCGGAAGCACATGCAAAATCTGTAGAAAAAACCGTAAAATGGTATGAAGAACAAATAAAAACCCTCAAAGAAGCTCAGGAAACATCAACAACAAATAAACAATTCAATGACTATCAAAAACAGATAGACCAGCTTACAAAAGAAAAAGAAACTATAACCGGAGCTTCTAAAGCTACCCAAAAAGCAGAGGAAGAAAGAATCAAAACAATCAAGCAAATTGATGAAGAACTTCTCTTTCTCCGTAAGCAAAACCAGCAAGCCCAAATCGACCTTATGCAGGAAGGTACAGAAAAAGAACTTGCACAAATCCGGTTAGACTATCAGGAAAAGATTGCTGAAATTAAAAAACTTGCTGACGATTGGGCGGCAAAACAAGGCGGAACACTCACGACTGAGCAAACAGTGCAAATTTCTACGTCTTATTCTACTGTAAAACAAAAAAGAGAACAAGACGAATCTGATGTGTACAAAAAACAGACCGATGAATTAAACGAACTTTTAAAACAATATCAGTCATACCAGCAACAACACCTTGATATAGAAAGAAAATATAATAAAGATATTGAAAAGCTACAAGAAGAACTTGCAAAAACAACAGAAGAAAGCGAAAGAAACAGGCTTGAAGAATCCATCCGGGTAGCAAAAGAAAAAAAGAAAACCGAATTATCCGGACTTGACCTTGAACAATTTCAAAAAGAAATCGACTGGTCATCCGTATTCGGTAATCTTGACAAATTATCTACTGATGCTTTAAAAAAACTCCGGGACAAAATAAAGGAATACCTTTCTACGGTAGATGATTCTATTAGTAAAGAAGATTTTAAAACTGTTGTTGATGCCTTTGAAAACCTTGACGCAACTATTACAAACAGAGAGCCCCTTGAAGAATTAGTAAGCGGATATAGAGATTACAGAAAAGCAGTAGAGGAGGTTACAAAGGCAAAAAAAGAGATGGATAAAGCTGACAATCCAGAGGCAAAAGAAAGAGCTGTAAAAAATCTTTCCGCTGCTGAGAAGAAAAGAGCTGAATCCATTAATAAAATGACACAATCCGTTAATGCAATAGGACAACAGGGTCAGCAAGTAATTTCTGCTGGGAATGATCTAGTTGATATGCTTACCAATCTTGGTATTAAAGTTCCCGAATCTATATCCAGAACATTAAGTGGATTAGGGCAGGTCATGGACGGATTGGCAGAGATAGATTTGACAAAGCCAATGAGTGCTGTAACGGGTGTAATTCATGTATTGGCAGGCGTTACAAAAACAATTGGTAGTATATTCGGCTTAGGATCAGATAATGGAGTAGCACAATATAAGGCGCTAAGAGAACAACTAGAGGCTATAAATGATCTATACAAAAAAATCATTGATAAATCAAAGGAAAAAATTGTATTTGGAGGTGGATTTGCATCGGTAGAGGCAGCGAAAGAAGCTAACGAAGCGCTAGAAAAGCAAATAGAAAATTATAGAAGATTAGCGGAAGTAGGAGGTAAAGCAGGATCAAGTGCAGGCTCACATAGTTATGCTTACCGGGCCAACGAAAGGCTTAAGAAATCATGGAATGATATTTCAAAGTCTATAGGACAAAATATTTCCAGTGTACAACAAATGTATAAATTATCCGGGGAACAGTTAGAGATTATACGAAGAGATTTCCCCGAAGCGTGGAGTAAAATACCTTCTGAAATAACTGAAAATTTAGATGCAATCATTGACTGCAACGATGAAGCCAAGGAACTTGCTAACACATTGCAAGAAGCACTAACTGGCATATCATTCGATAGTTTTTATAATGGATTTATTGATTCACTTTCGGATATGGATGCTTCATTTGAAGATATGTGTGATGACTTTGAAGGATATTTGCGAAAATCGATTATAGCCGGTCTAATCGCAAGTCAGTACAAGGGAAGAATTGAAAATCTGTATAAAAGTTGGACAGAAGCAGCAGAAAGCGAAAATAAGATTACTGAAAGAGAAGCAAAAAAATTGAGGGATGATTATCAGGATATAATCCAAGATATGATTAAAGACCGGGATAATTTGGCTAAAACTTTTAATTGGGAAGGTTCTCCGGAAGAATTAAAACGCCAAACCGGCACCATATCCGAAACAATTACGGAGAAAACTGCAAATGAATCAATGGGAATATGGAGAGGTTCCTACGATACATTAAAAGCTATCAGCCAGCAGACAACGATATTTCATGAAACATACAAGTCTACAATGGCCACATGTAACTCCATACTGAACACGATAGCGAGGAATACCGGAGAAACGGCGAATAATACTTCCGTCTTGTCTGATATGCACAACACATTGAAAAACATGGACGGAAGACTACGAACAATTGAAAGTGAATCAAGTAAAAGATACGCAAGATGACGGATTTTTATTTTGAATAATTCTAAATAATAATTATATTTGCATCAGTATGTGATGACACATACCACCCAACACCGGACGGCATGGCAGAATATTATATTAATAATACTCCTATTTCCCAATTCGGGATAATTCCAACAAAATCAAATGGCAATATTGCCATTTCTGGATGCTTCAATCTTCCGAAAAGAAAAGGGACTACTTACTACGATTGGGTTACAGACAACAGCGTGGAGCCTTATGTGGAGAGTGAAGATATGGATTTTGACAGCCGGGATATTTCAATAACAGGAAATATCGTGTCTGATTCTGACTCTTCTCTTCCTTTAATAAATGATTTCATGAACGAGTTGCCGGAGTTATTTACGTTGTCATGCAAATGGGGAAGCTGGAGTGTAAAATGCAAAAGTACGACCATCGAAACCTTTACAAAATCGGCTTGCAAAATAACGATTAAATTCATAGAACCTCTTGTTAATTTATCTGGGACACTCCCCTCTCCCACCGAAAACGGGGAGATTGACGGATACAAATGGACTTCTTTCGGATTATATCTGAAAGAAATATCAAACTATCAGGGAATCGGTGCGCCAAAATCGTTGAGCACAACCCAAAATCCGTCTTATTCACTTTATTCAAAAGGAGGGCAAGAGAAGACGGAGATAACCGTTTCCGGTATGATAATAGCTGAAAATACAGAGCAATTCAAGGAGAGAATCAAATCATTATATGCCCTATTTGGGAAAGCCGGAATAAGAACTATCAATTACAGAGAAAGAGAGATTAAATGTTTTTGCACGAATGGATTTTCTGTACAAAACGTTTTTTCTATCGGGAAAGTATACGCTGATTTCAGTTGCAAATTAATCGTAATATCGAATGAAAGGATATAGCATATATAGAGATAATACCGTTATTTACGAATTTGTCGTTGATGATACCATCTCGAAGTCATTAAGCGGAAATAAATATGTTTCGTTCACTATTTCGTCAAAGAATGATCTTGACTTAAAGATAGGCGACTATGTTTTAGTCGGGAATGAAAAGTACGAGATTTTCGAGCCTATTGATATAGAGGAAAGTAACGGAGTGTTTACCTATCCGCTTACGTTCTATTTTCAAGGATATAAGCTGAACAATTCCATCATAACGGACGAAGGAGCGACAACATTTGCCTACCATGGAGAGGTCAGCGACTTCATGACATTGCTGATTGATTCCTTGAACGAGGACTATCCGGAATTTACCCTTGGAACCATTCAGAACGGAAGTATCCTTGATTTGAGTTTTGATAATAGTAATTGTATGGCCGCGCTTCAAACGGTATGCGAGAATGCCAAAATGGAGTGGGATATTACGGGCACTATCATAACCGTAAAGAGCAGAATCGGGGAAGAGACTGACCATGTATTTGAATATGGGAGGAACAAAGGTAGCTATTCAGTAAAACTCGCAAAGGTCGCAAACGCTTCCATTACCACACGAATGATAGGTAAAGGAGGTACATTAAATCTGCCTGCCGACTATGTTTCTCCGGATAGCCCCAAGCGGTTGAATCTGGGCAACGAAGTTCTTGAAAAGAATGTAAACAAATACGGCAAAATTACGGGTGTATATATTAATGAAAACATCTATCCACGCCTGATTAACAAGACGGTGTTAGGTGTAACGATACCGGATAATATTGAAGAAGCCGGAAGCTGGAAGATAAAACTCGATATTCCTTTCAACTTATCTGATTATTATGCAGACAACGAGGTTCCGGTTGTAAAATTTCAGACAGGAGATTTAACCGGGTTGGACTTTGAGATAGTGAAAAACAGCTGGAACAATACCGACAAGACGCTTTCAATTATCGTAAAAGAGGAAGAAGACGGGTATTATCTTCCGAATGCAAACAGACAGCCACGTGTCGGAGACGTGTTTGTCCTCCTTAACATCAATATGCCGCAATCTTACATAGATGAAGCAACACAGGAATTGAGGGAGGCAACACAAAATGAGCTGAACAAAAAGTGTGAACCGCAATACGCCCCGTCTCTATCAGTTCAAAAACACTATATCAAGAAGAAAGGAATATTACTGAATATCGGTGATGGAATTACCGTAAAAATAGGCGGCCGGAATATCACGACAAGAATTATCGGTACTACTGAAACAAGCGATGATATAAGGGTTGAATTGGGCGACCAGATGCTTTATACCTACGACACTAAGGTAAATAATACAATAGAGCAGATACAATTCACCTTAAAGCAGCTTATCAATATAGATGATATAAAAAGGCTCTTCTATAACCTTATCAATGCGTGGTATCCGAAGTGGTTCAATCAAAAATTACATAAAGACGCGGACGTTGAATTTAATTCTGTAAAAGCGGCTGAATTAGTCCAATCCGACAATTTCTCATCCAAGAATTTCACCTCCGGAGCGCTTGGTAGCGGACACAGAATAAAAGACGGGAATGCTGAGTTTCAGAATCTGACGGTAAGGGGGCAGTTCAGTGTGTTTGAGTTTCTGATACAGCAGGTAAAGGCAATCGGCGGGAAGTTCTGTGTCTCTCCGGCAGCTATAAAGACGGTAAGTGTAGAGGAGACAGAGAATGGGTACAAGTGCTTTTTCAATACTGACAGTGGGACGATAATGAATCCTTTCGTAGTGGGCGACCAAGCTTTTCACCAAGTTTTTGACGGGCAGAAAATGAAAAGGTATTGGCGTCTTGTCACGGAGGTAGGCGCGGATTACTTTGTCTTGTCAAAAACGGATTGTGAGGCGAATAGCGGCATTCCGGAGGCTGATGAAGAAATAGTATTATTAGGAAACCGGACAGACATAAACCGCCAATCCGCGATAATGATTTCGGCGTATGACAACAATTCGCCTTACATTGCTTTCTATGCTGGGATAAACTCCTATTCTTTTGAAGGGAAAGAACCGATGCGGACGGGTAATTTGAATGGCATAGTGGATGAAGATTTCGGGCAGTTGACAGGATTCGGATTGTATTGTCAGAACGTTTACATGAAAGGGGTGTTCAGACTGATGTCCGGCAAAACGGTGGAAGAGTCCATCGGAGACGTGCAGAGTAACCTGGACAACCTGCAGGTAGGAGGCACAAACCTATTAAATGGAACAACCTTAGATTGGGTTGATGCAACAAATGCATCTCCCTTGTACTATGTTGATTCTGTTTATTTACCACAGCTTAGAGGTAAACAAATAACTTATTCTGGACTTATAAAAGGAATAAACGCACAGGCAAATACAATTGGACTGGAAACAGATATTACATATACAGATGAAAGTCATGTATATGAAAATATCTTTTTCGGCAACCGTGGAAATTTTGAAATTCAGGTTCAAGAACACATTCTTATTTTAGATAAAGAAATACGTAATATAAAAACATATCCAATTTTCAGAGATGGCACTGTCTCCGGCACCATAAAAGTAAAACAAATCCAAGTCGAAATCGGAAATAAAGCTACAACCTGGAAACCATCAATCAACGACCAGAAAGAAATAGCAAAGCAGCAAGGTATTGCCGGAGGTCAGGAAGCGGTAGATAAAGTTCAGATCGGTTCCCAGAACCTTATATCCAAAAAAATGATGTTGAAGTGGAATGAGAAGAACAAGGATATTGCGGTCTGGGGACAAGATGAAGACGGAATATATTTGGATGTAACACCGAAATTGTTGTTTAACAATATTACAACAAATTCGGTGTTACATCCTGTTTTTGACATTACTTTCAAGCCTAAATCCCAATATGTGTTTTCCATTGAATGGAAGCACAAAAGTCCTAATCCGGATAATACTGGATTAGCATTTTACATCGAATATGACGATGGAACACGAAGTAATGTATTTCTTACAAAAGATATAAAGACTAAAACAATAACAAATGTAATATCTTCGGCAGGTAAAACTATAAGCAAAATATATAGTGGATATGGTAATGGTGATATTAATGCGTTAATCTACAATATCTCCCTAATCGAAGGCAATAAACCCCTGCAAGGCTTTCCAGTAGCAGAAGAAGATCAGACCGGAGCAAATAATGTGAATCTGGCGGATGGGACGAAGGAATTTACGATAGGCGTAGGATCTACGAATTATACCTATAAGGAATTATATGTATCTAAAATAAAGCCTAACACGGTATATTACGTAAATGCAGGTAATATTCAGAATTTAGTAGGTAACCCTGATAGATATTCTTTTGTACTTTATAATAAAGATGTAAGTACTGTGCTATGTCCAACATTAAATGCAGATAAGAATGGAGGTTTTTTAATCACATACAATAATTTCACTGAACAAGAAGGACGTTTATTGTGTTATGCAGGTATAGCTGGCTCCACTCTTGGTAACTCTGTAAAATTTACCGAAGTAATGCTAGTCGAAGGCTTTCTTCCCGCCCCTGTTTGGACTCCTTCTTTCTCCGAGCAGCAAGCAGAAATAAAAACGATAACGGAAACCCTGACCGAAATTAAAGCCGAAAACGGAGAAATAAGTTTAAGGGTTAACGAAGTTTCTGAGAGAGTGGAAGAGGCTAAACAAGAGGCAATTGATGAAGCAAAAGAATACACAACTATTCAAACATATCGTGAAACAGATATCGACTTAAGGGCTGAAAAGTGGGATCAGGACACATATTATCCGGTAACTATTAAACTAACAGATTCTGAGACAAGGATAGAAATTGTTACGATATGGGCTGCTTCAAAACCAGAATGGTCAACACATAAATCCGGTTTTTCAATGAACTGTGTATGGCGTAGTAACGGGAGTCGATGGGGGGCATTTACTGTTAAAAGAACAATTGAGGTTTTCGAATATAGATTTACCAAGGAAATACCCAATACTACCCCAGTGCAATATATACTCCCTGCCGGCAGTATTGGGCAACTAACTAGTAGTAGCGAAGAACTTATTTATCTTCGTGGAGGTGGTAGGTACCTATTTAAAATCGGGAACAATTGTGTAGCAGTAGTACACGATAGTCGTTATACGGCTCTAGATGGGACAGCTGTTGCTCCTGTTACTTCGGTAATCAGGCCTGTTCTTACGAATGTAATGAAGACGGAATTTGATTCTCAGATAACACAATTAAAGAATAGTATTAATCTAAGGGTAACCAAAACGGATTATGACAAGAATAATCAGGTCCTGAATCAATCTATAGGAAACCTGCAAACGTCCTATAACTCCATATCCGGTACGGTAAGCAGTCTTAACACGAGATTACAGACGGTTGAGAAGGCTGGATATATTACTACTTCGCAAGGAAATACACTTTATGCAAGTAAGAAGCTGGAGAACGGGAATGAGCTGATTTCCTATATTAATCAGGATGCAACAAACACAACCATCAAAGCCAAAAATATTAATCTGAATGGAGCTATCAGTGCAAACGGGAATATTCGGATTACAACAGATGGGAAACTTATTGCAGTTAACGGACAGTTTACAGGAAAAATTACAGCGACAGAAGGAGAAATTGCCGGACTGAAATTAAGCAATAATGGATTGAGATCATCTGATTTCAATGCGAGTTCGAAAGTAGGTTCTTGTTATGCTAAAAATGGTTTTTCTGTATATGCATCAGGATCCGGCGTACTTGCCCCTTCAACAGGTGCGTTACAAGCCGGAATAATAACAGCAACAGGAACTCAAGCAAGTATAACCGGATTAGAGATAATAGCCAAAAATACTTCCGGTAATGCAACACTATCAGAAATAACAGCATTAAAATTAAGGGCCATAGACTATGTTGATGATAGTATAAAGAGGGCTCCAACTGCGGCTTTAATAGTTGAAGATGGAGTATCGATATTTAGAGATGATGTTGAAATTTCTGGAAAGTCTACATTTAGAAATAAGATCTATCTTAATTTAGCCAGTATACCCAATATTTCAGGGGCTTCGAATTATTACCTATGCATAAATAGATCAACCGGACAATTAAGTTACAGATAAATTATAAAAAACATGGAAATTAACTATTTTATTTCAGCAAAAGCAACGGCAACGGTACAGAATATAAATGTATCGCTGAGTGCAGAGTATCAAAAAGAGCAAGCACCGGAAGTTATCTCCGAGTAGCAAACGGATACTTGGACGACGGGAAGAAATTCATGAATGCAACCCTTAAATACAATCCTAAGTCCGAGGATTTCAATTCGATTAACGGATCAAATGTTGACTTGGGTATTATTCAGGAAATTGTCCCATTGATTACGGAATTTTATGGAAAGATTGTTGAAACAGTCACTTCATTATAACAAATACCAATACAATGAAATACAGTTTTGATACAAAAGATGTGATTGCCATTGATTTATTAGGTAATGACTATATTCAATTGGCAGAAAAAGAGATGAATTCAGCTATTCATCGACTGATTGGCAACATAGTATATATAAATACAAATACTATCGAAATGCACGAAATTGCCAAAAAAATATTCAACGAAGAACCAGTAGATATGAATGAAAATGAAACAGAATTATTTAAAGCTGCAATAATGGGAGCTAGTTGGCATATTTTTATTAAAAATGCAATAATATCTGCTATTAAAAGTAAGTAAAAAAGAGGCCGCCCGCGCGACCTCAATACTATTCCCAAGCAACCCCAAGTCAATCTTATGTTGCAAATTTACAAAGTTTTTTTGAGAATACAAAAGAATAATTTAGAAATATAAAACAATATGAACAAAGAGGAATGGAGAAGGTTAATAACCGAAACGCTGAAAGAAACAGGCTTGTACTCTGACAATGCAAGAGATCTTATCATGGGGACGTTTGCTCAGGAAAGCAATTTTAAGTACACCCGGCAAATTGGCGGTGGTCCGGCTTTAGGATATGGGCAGATGGAGCCGGCAACCTTCAATGATATTGTGGTTAATTTTCTCCGGCATAAACCGGAACTAATGGGGAAAGTAATGAAAGCATCCAGTGTTGTAACTTTGGAACCTGAAATGCTTGTAGATAACAAAAAGCTGATGATCTGTATGACCCGCATACATTATTTGCGTGTAAAGGAGGCATTACCTTCGAATAAGGATGTTTGGGCGATGGGTGAATACTGGAAACAATATTACAATACGCCATTAGGCAGAGGGACCGTAAAGGAGTTTGTCGAGAACTATAAAAAATATTGTTTATAACAATGTTTCGGGAGGGGATAGAAGTACCACATTTAAATTAAGATTATGAGTGAAAGAAACACAATTTCGGCAATGGTATCAGTATTAATGAGTGGTTTTATGGATTTTATCAAACCTTTAAAATGGTTCATGTTGCTTGCACTGATATTAATTATCGTAGACCTGAGGTTTGGGATAGCGGCATCCAAGAAAAGGGGTGAAAGAATCCGGTTTTCACGGGCTGGGAGAAGGACTATCAACAAAATGGTAGATTACTTATGCTGGATTCTTCTTGCCGGAGCTATAGGGAAGACATTTGGAGAACCTTTTGACATTCCGCTGCTTCCTTCTATTGTCCTGTTGGTCATATACGGGTTTGAGATAAATTCCTGTTATGGGAATTACTTTGAAGCTCACGGTCGGCATGTAAAGGTCGATATTTTTAAATTTTTCAGGCGGAAGTCTGATATTATTGACATAGAAGAAAAAACAGAAAAATGAGGATAATAATTATACTGATAGCCCTTTCTATATTCTCCTGCCGGAGTATTCAGTACGTGCCGGTAGAGACAGTAAAGACAGAGAAAGAATACATTGACAAGATAAAGCGGGATAGTATCTATGTACGCGACAGTGTATTTGTTCTTGTTAAAGGCGATACAGTTTTCAGGGACAAATATCATATTGTGTATCGTGATAGGCTTATGCATGATACGGTAAATATAAGCAAAACAGATAGCATCGCGGTCCCCTATCCGGTTGAAGTTGTAAAAAACAAAGTACCAAGCATTATGTGGTGGCTTATCATTTTACTGGCAGCATTCAGTATACCGTCAGTATTAAAGATTATCCGGTTTATCCGGGGCAAAATATAAAAAGAAGCCCCACTTCAAAAATATAGCGTACCACCACTACATCCTGTCTGTATATAATCGGCAAAACGAAATGCGAGCGGCATAAAAAACGAAATGCGATAATCA
>ENA-UONS01002439-UONS01002439.1-human-gut-metagenome-genome-assembly--contig:-CS19-NODE-2439-length-14750-cov-13.793671_pt1 | contig 14750 bp, 16 predicted proteins | sample MGYA00242458_ERZ724005 | MGnify/ENA metagenome assembly ERZ724005
CGGCTAATACATCGAGTAGGAACAGAACAAAGGCTATTATTCAGAGGTTCCCTAGCCTTACCTTACAACTTGGAATTGTTCTCTTATGAGGAAATACATAATGCAAATATGACCAATACAAATTACAAGATGCAATCACTCTAGAATACAGATAATGGCTATCGTATACACATTCCGAACTATCTTCTAGGCATCGTTATTTCAATCAACTGATATGCAAAAAATCAAGTAACTAATAACCAGTGTTTAGAAAGGACGATAGTCCTGTATTTATACTTTTTAAATTCGAAATCATGCAGGTAATACCATGAAGCGTTTCAAAGTAACGACATCCTTTAAATTGGTGTGCACAGTGTTGATAACTTCCCTTATTGGACTGTTCAGTGTTTCTTTTTTATGTGGAAGATATTCTTCAGTTTCACCAACTGATATTCCACTTGTTCTCTTAAATACCATTTTCCCGAACATCCCACAAACTTGGACGCAAGCTAATGCCGCTGTTATATTAGAGTTTCGCTTTCCGCGCATTTTAGCAGCAATTCTCGTAGGTGCCTCTTTGGCAATGTCTGGTGCAACTTATCAAGTTCTTTTCTCAAATCCAGTCGCATCCCCCGATACACTGGGTGTTTCAAATGGTGCATCTTTTGGCGCAGTTATTGGCATTCTACTTGGGGCTAATACATTTGGCGTCAAGATATCCGCATTTATGGCCGGTTGTCTTGTGATCCTTCTGGTTTATGCGCTTACCTCCCTTCTAGGGAAAAACAAATGGAATATTACATATCTACTCCTTGTGGGCATGATAATTTCTTCCGTTTTCTCGGGACTTTTATCCATTCTAAAATATGTAGCAGATCCCGAGAGCCAGCTACCCCAAATCACTTATTGGCTTATGGGTAGCTTTGGAAATGTTTCCCGTTCTGACTTAGGCTATGTTCTTCTTTTCTTTGCTCTTGGAACTATTCCATTGGTTCTACTGCGTTGGCGAATAAATCTTCTTGAACTAGACGACAGTGAAGCCAAAACTATCGGTGTTAATATCGTAGGGTTGCGAATTATCGCAATTGCCTGTGCGACTCTTCTTACTGCTTCATCTACTGCAATTACCGGAGGAATTAGTTGGGTTGGCTTGTTTATTCCACATATTGCTCGTGCACTGGTTGGTAGTGATTATCGTCGAGTGCTTCCTGTGAGTGCTTTGCTTGGAGCGCTCTTTCTCCTTGGAATGGACGACCTGGCAAGAACGATCTCTGTCAACGAACTTCCAATAAGCGTCTTGACATCTATCGTTGGTGCTCCAATGTTCTTCATTATCATTGCAAGAAAGAGAAGGGAGTATCAGTTATGATTTCGATTAACAAAGCTTCGTGTGGTTACAATGGCAAAATTATACTTCCGGACATTTCGTTCTCTTTTCAAAAAGGTGAAGCCGTTTGTGTGTTAGGTGCAAACGGTGTTGGAAAAACAACCTTATTCAGGACTCTTTTGGGCTTACTACCTCTATTGGCGGGCGATATCGTCATCGAAGGTAAGTCTCTAAAGGACTTGTCTCACCGGCAGCTTGCAAAACTTGTTGCATATGTGCCACAAGCAAAAAATCTATCTTATCAACACCCGGTAGAGGATGTTGTACTAATGGGACGAGCTCAGTATATCAAAACTTTTGATGTGCCTTCCGAAAAGGATTACAACATCGTCAAGGAAGTTATGGCCTCGTTAAACATTTCTCATATGTTAGGCTTGCCATACTCAAATCTTTCGGGTGGCGAACAACAGTTAGTCTTAATCGCAAGAGCAATGGTACAGGGAGCATCCTATATTCTCCTAGACGAACCTGCATCTAACCTTGACCTGGCAAATCAAAGCTTGCTAATGCAAATAATTAACAGCCTGAAAGCACAAGGTGTTGGAGTTTTGATGATTTCTCATGTTCCCACCCACGCCTTTGCCTGCTGTGAAAAAACCTTAATCGTCTATCATGATGGAACAAGTGAGTATGGCCCCACAGAGCATATCATTACAACCGAACGCCTAAAGCAGGCCTATGGCACGAATGTCGAGATTATTGAAGGACGAAGTACCTCTGGTGAAATAGTACACACTTATAGTTTGCTATCAAAGGGAGAGACAACATTATGAAAAATACAAGGAAATTGATTTCAATCACTTTAGTCTTGGCGTGCATGTTGGGCATACTATCTGGCTGTGCCGCCACAAACACGCCAGGAACAAGCAAAACCCGCACCGTAGTGGATATGTCTGGTCATTCCGTGGAGGTTCCCGAAAAAGTGAATTCCTATATTTCACTGTGGGTAGGATCTGTTACCATTACACTGATGCTGGATCATGGAGAGCATATGGTTGGTTGCAGCGAGACCGCTGCGTCTTACACTATGTTTGATCGTGCATGCAAAAACACTCAGGAGATCACTTACTTTACCAATGACGCTATTACTCTGGAAGGAATTTTGGAGACTGGTGCAGAGGTTGTCTTCTACCGTGGCAAAGACAATGCAGATTTGGCCGAAAAACTAATCAAAGCGGGTGTGGCGGCTATTGATGTTGAGTTTAATACCTACGACGAAATGATGGATGCTATTGAGATTATCGCAGATGTCATGAACACAGAATACGCCCGCGAGACTGCTTCCAAATACAGAACCTATGCAAGTGAAATGATAGAAAAGACTCAGTCGATTGGCAATGCCGTGCAGGATAAGAAGTCTATCATTGTTATACGCGACACATCGAACCTGCGTGCTTATGGTGTAAATCGCTTTGCCGGCAGATGGGCAACACTCTGCGGTGGTGATTACGCATTGAAGGAAGGTGACCCCAACGGCTATGTGAACCTGACCAGTGAACAGCTGTTGGAATATGACCCTGAATTCATTGTCTTCGTTATTCCTGGCGAGGCGAAGAAGTTTATTGAAGATTCTAAATGGTCTTCTCTTACTGCAGTAAAGAATGGCCATGTCTACGAAAATCCCAGTGTAATCGGGACTTGGTCCAATCATGGCTCTGAATGCGTACTTCAATTTGGTTGGGCTATGGATAAACTTTACCCAGGACTTACTGATTTGGATATTGTAAAAGAAGTGCAATATTTCTACAAAGAGTTCTATGCAATGGATCTTACAGAGACCGAAATCACTGCAGTTCTCAATGTCGGTTAAAAGCAAAGGAGATTAGCAAATGGTTTCTCAAGTATCCGAAATTCTGTACCACAGATACCGTGAGGTCTTTGATAAAGAGAAGACTGCGAAAGCATTTGGCTACTGGAAGCCATACGCTCGTACCGAAGCTTTCTTTCGATTGGCTAAGGGTGCTACGCAAGAAGATTTAGAGACCGGCAAAATCTATTCAGCTCTACTGCAGACCGTCGGTGTAAAGAAAGAGAATTCATACAAACAGCTTTTCTGTCATATCTGTTCCTGCAGTGTATATTGCGTCTCAGAGGCCGAGTTTGATAATCGTTACACGCTACTATGTAACGAATTAAAAAACACTGATATATCCTCACTAGATAATTCAGCTATAGAACTGTTGATCTGCATTCTGTCGACGCTTGGGCTTTTTTCAGCGGCACTCTTGCTTCGAGAGAAATACGAATCCAAAGCTCTCTTTGTGGGGTCTGCACTGCAGAAGTATTCCGTTCTTTTTCAAAACGGCCGGTTTCAGGAGGCATATGCGATGCTCCAAAAATCTTCCTTTTTTCGGGCGTTTAAGGTTCTACACCCCAAAACATACGCTTCTATGGAGCGGAGTCTATTGCCGGTAATTCGTCCCGAGACAGCGGATACACACAGTTCATTTGCTAAATACCTGCAGGGCAAGTCTATCTACATCATCGGACCATCTGATAATAAAACCCCGATCGCTATAGATGCCGAAAATCGCGTCGTGATTAGATACGCCTATATGGGTGACGGAAAAGTTGGCGGATATTATAAGTCCATTCCAACAGATGTATCCTATTATAATGGCATGCACGCCACAACAGTTGCATCCATGGACATGCCTGGATTTCTTTCAGACCTTTCCTTTGCTGTATTGAAATACAAGTTACAGATTCCTTTTTGGGATAACATAGGAAACGTTTTGCAGGTCCGTTATGCCAATAGAGCGCCATATACAATGCAGCACAGTGTCTCACCCAATATGTTGCAGATCGTTCTGACGGATCTGCTCCCCTTTGGAAAGCTCAACCTCACTGTGTTAGATAACAACTTGTACTTGAATCGGTATTATACCGAGGGATATGCCAGCAACCAGGTACAAAAGAAAATGGACGATTTTGCGTTTGCGAATCAGTTTGCTAAGCATGATGTGTTTTGTAATTTTAAATTCACTCGTGCATTATTTAAGCAAGGTTTTTTTGCTGCAGATCCGAGACTTGAAGACATACTTAATATGAGTTGCGAGCAATTTGCCGAGGCGATGGAAAATGAGTATGGCCATAAACACGGTCTGCAAGACACCTAAGGTAAGGCTAGTGCTGAACCCAGATTCAAAAATAAATAACCTAAGGATACAGAACGACCATGTTCTGATGTGGTTAGAAAGAGGTTGCTATGAACATTGTATGTGTCATTCCTGCAAGATATAAGTCGAGCCGTTTTCCCGGGAAACCTCTTGCAGACATATGCGGAAAACCCATGATTTGGTGGGTATATGAGCAGTGCAAGAAAGTAAAAGAGTTCTCCAAAGTAATTGTCGCTACTGATGATGAGCGCATCATCAGTGCTTGCCGCGAACTAGGTATGTGCGTTGAGATGACATCGGACACGCATTTGACTGGAACAGACAGAGTAGCAGAAATAGCGTCCAAGGTCCCTGCAGACCTATATGTGAATGTTCAAGGCGATGAACCACTCGTGCAGCCCGATGAAATCAAAAAAGTGTTCCAGCCCTTCCTATCTAAGAACTGTAACGTGCAGATTTCCAATTTGATGACCAGGATTATCGATCCGGTTGAGGTATGTAATCCTACAGTTGTTAAGGCCATCACGAGAGCAGATAATATCGGTCTCTATTTGACCCGCGCCGCTGCGCCTCATCCCAAAGGGACATCTTCGTACAACTTCTATAAGCAGCTTGGTATTTATGCTTTCACGAAAGAAGCACTGGCGTTCTATTCAGAGTATGGAAAGACCCACGGAAAGGCCAAAAACGAGAAAATCGAGGATGTTGAAATGCTTCGCTTTATGGAAAATGGTTGGTTCGTGCAGTTCATCGAAGCAGAGGAATCCTCCGTTGCAGTAGATACACTCAGCGACCTTGAAAAAGTTATTTCCATAATCAAAAAACAGAACTATGAATTCTAAGGAGAGATACTATGATAAAACTGTTATGTTCAGATGTTGACGGTGTTATGACCGACAATAAACTGCATGTTTCTGCAACCGGCGAATTGTTTAAGACTTTTAATGCACGCGATGGTTGGGCACTTAAGGAGATATTGCCTAAGAACGGAATTGAACCTGCTGTAATTACCGGACGAAAATCGCAAATTGTTCCTAAGCGGTGTGAAGAGCTTGGAGTGTCTCTGGTGTTTTGCGGCCGTGACGATAAAAACGCAGTTGTTACTCAGCTCGCTAAAGAAAAAGGGTATTCCTTGAGCGAGATTGCATTTATTGGTGATGACTATAATGATTTACCCGCGATTAAACTTGCAGGCATATCAGGTTGCCCTAGTGATGCAATCGAACCTGTAAAAGCTGCAGTGACATATATCTGCAAAGCAAAGGGTGGTGAAGGTGCTCTTCGTGAGTTTGCTGAATGGATTGTGGCACAGCAGAGCGGAGAAAAGGCATGATTGAAACTACCAACCCCTTTTATGATAAAAAGCAACACTTGTTTGAAGAACTTGGGGATCATGCGATTGGTGCATTGGCTACATGTTTTGATGGTAAGCCGTATGTGCGTTCGATAAGTTGCATCTTTCAGAACGAAAAAATCTATTTCCAGTCGGATAGAACTATGCAGAAGGCAATTCATATCAAGGAAACACCTTTTGTTTCCGTATGCTTCCAGCATATTCAGATTCAAGGAATATGCAAAGAGATTGAAAGTCCTGTACATCCCTGCAATAAGCCTTTTCTTCAACTCTTCACTGCGCATTATCCTCGTGCCGCACAAAGATATTCACACATGGATAACGAACGGGTTTACCAAATCACGCCCACCAAAATCGAAACATGGAGGTATATAGACGGTATGCCATATCAAGAGATGTTTGATATAGAAGCTAAGCTATATATTTCAAGGCAATATGAAATCTAAGAAGTTCGCGAGGGCAAGCTATGCAAGAGTCCATAAAAAAGTTCTACGCCAGTCTCAGTGATGACACAAAGGAAGAACTCCGCATTTATTTAGAAAGGCGCTTTGCTGCAAGGAACGCATCCCCTAAAGTCGGTGTTGTCTTCGATGTGCTTCATAACTGCATACTAAGGTGTAAGGGGTGCGGTACCAACGCAACCTTCTCACGTGATATGCAACGCGTTTCATGCGCTCCCACGATTACACAAATCAATAAAGTATTCTACAAACTTAAGGAGTACTCTTATCAGACTGGAAAGCGTATATTGGTTAACATTGGCGGTGGTGAGCCGTTTTTGCGACACGACATTCTGGACATTCTGCAGTTAGCCGCCGACTACTTTGGACCTGAGAATGTTGGTGTTGATACTAACGCGGCACTGGATAATTCTGAACAGCTCTTAACTGAAGCGATGCAATATGTTTCCTATATTGGAACAAGCATCAACGGTCTTAGGGATTACCACAATTGGTGGGCCGGAAACGACGACATTGACGCATTCACACGGGCCACCACAACTGTTCGGAATCTCTGTAAAAATTCTATGTTCTCCAGTAAAATTGAAGTAACTTCTGTTGCCACTAAGAAGAACATGGCTGAACTTCCTGCACTTATGCAGTTTTTGGCTGACCTTGGAATAAAGCAATACAGTGTGCATAGAGCAATTCCCGTAGGTAGAATGGCACTGCACCAGGATTTGATTCCAGATGCATCTGATTATCTCCATTTGCTGATTTCTTTGATGCAGAGTGCTACTAGCACAGGGCTCGATTTTCATATTCATCACTCCATAGAGTCTATCCACGCGGCATTGTTTCTGGGAATGGACACCTATTTGTATGATCATATTGGAAATCCTGATGCTCTATCATCTATCGGTATTGATCCGGAATGCAATGTTGTCTTTGATCCTTGGTGCACAACAGGATGCTGGAAACAACTGTCCTCGGGTAATCTTCTCACACATCCTGGTACCCTAGACGAGATGCTCCATACCTCTGACTCTGTATTTCAAAAAACAGCTGCATTTACATCGTCCGATAATCGTTGCAATGGTTGCCCGATGAAATGTTCTGGTGGTAGCAGAATTGTTGCAGCCACGCATGAACTGTGTGGTCGTCCGAATAATTCCATTTCTGCACAGGACATCTACACTGCAATGCAAGCAGTAGATCCTGCTTGCCCACTCTATCGTAAGGATTAGTGTTAGAAATATGAAGATACAAGTATCTGTTAAAGAAACCCAGCAAATACTGACCAAGTCGAAGTTGCCGGACGCTAACTATGTAATCAATCCATATCTCGGCTGTACGCATGGATGCATTTATTGCTATGCAGAGTTTATGCGGCGTTTCTCTCAGCATGCTGAGCCATGGGGAGCTTTTATTGAAGTGAAAAAATGCACTGCGGATCTTGATCTTCGTAGAGTATTGCCTACGGACACTATTCTTATTGGTTCTGTAACAGATGCATATAATCCATTTGAGTCTAAATATTGCATAACTCAAAGCATACTCAAGCAGTTGTCATCCTGTGTTGCTCGGATCGAGATATTAACAAAATCCAAGTTGGTTTGTAGGGACATTGATCTTCTGAAAGAAATTCCAAATGTGGCTGTAGGCGTTTCTTTAAACACCACAAATGATTTGTTTAGAAGCAAGACTGAGCCTTATGCCGCATCAGTAAAAGACCGCATCGAGACTCTCAAGGCCCTACATGAGGCCGGCATTTCTACATATCTGTTCGTTGCTCCATTTTTTCCTGGCCTCTCAAATTATGGAGTGCTTTTGGAGCAAGTTGCAAGATATGTTGATTATGCCTGCTTTGAAAATTTGAATTTACGTGGGAGTTACAAAGCACGAGTACTTTCCTTTATCTCTCAAGAATACCCCGAGAAAGCACCGCTATTTGAAAAAATCTATCATCAAAAGGATCTTTCTTATTGGGATGATTTAGAACATAACATCAGGCAATACTGTGATATGCTTCACATTCCTTGTAGAATTTACTTTCATCATGGGTCATTTACGGCCTAGTAGAAAAGAGGTATACCGATGCTTGTTTTCACTTTTTATGTCACGTGCATTTTTTCCGGAATGATCGAAGTAGGTGCAGTCCTTTGGGGTATTGGTGCCGGATATTCTATTGAGGGAGCTCTAGGTCTCGCAATAGCATATCAGATCGGCAATATCCTACTATTCTTCCTAAACAAGAAACTGCGCCGGATGCAGGGCCTGTTTGCCGCAATAGCATGCCTTTTTGCAGCAGGGATTGTCTTCTTGGACAATCCAATATACAGATATATCTGTGCCTTCGCATGTTTTGCATTGCTGTCCACTATTATCCAAACTTTGCGTAGTGCTGTTAAATCAAAAGAGCCCCGCTGGAGAAAACGCTGTTTTCGCGTCACCGGCTTCTTGATCTCGGCTGTTATGTACAATTACGGTGCGTATGTACTTGTTGCCATAAGTGTTATGACACTTATACTGACGCTCCTCTGTCCTAAGTACGAAGATGACTGCTGGCTTACGAAGCTTATCTTGGGACAGTATGGTAAGAACCGCATTTGCTGGGCAATGACGGTGCACCAGATGCACTACTTTGTATATTGTTACTCCATGCTACTGATCTCTTTGTTCGTTTACGACAGTCCCTTTGCCGCAAGCTTTTGGTTTGTTGCAAATTGGATTCCTTATATTCTCACCGAACCCCTTGTTAAACTCACAAAAACAAAGTCGTGGCTTCATTTTTTGATTGGCGGTCATATCCTGGTAGCTGGCTTGCTGATCGGAATGTACATCACTGTAGAACAATACAGCCTCGTTGCAATGATTCTTTGGGCACTTACGGGGTTTGGCGGAGGCAATGTATTTTGCATAAAAAAGTCGCTCTTAAAGTACAAAGAGTACCATGATCAAGTGTGGGTGTTTTCTGAAAATGTCGGACACTTCTTGGGTGTTATTATTGCACTCGTTGTATATCATTTTACTAAATCCCTACCTCCGGTTCTGCTACTAGGAGCCCTCTTTGCTATTATGACAATTGGCTTAATCAGTGGTACCATTATCAATGCCAAAAAAGTTACTACCGTAGAGACCTAATTGGCAAGGGCAAAAAGTATTCGGACAAGCACATTAATGACAAGGTGGAGCGCTATGTTCTTATTTGTGGGGAATAAAAACCTTTTTGGAAAAGGCGGAATTTCCGTCTTTCGCTATACCGAGAATGAGGATACACTAGTATTTCTTGGCACACAGCACACAGATATATCTGCAAGAGTTAATATGTAAAGGGTGGTTTCTCCCACCTAATACATATGACTGCGGCTCATTTGTGGTGAATGGAACAGCAGTTGTAGGAAAGGAGAAGAAAAGTCCGTATAACCGCTGGAAATCAACACAAAAAGGAGCTAATTTTTATGAAATCTCTATTTGAGGAAATGGGCGGCACTTACCGTCAGGAGGGCGATTATCTCATTCCAAACCTTGCGCTGCCAGAGGAACCGGAATACCAGATTGGCAAGTATGGACATATGCGCCGCAGCTATCTGAAAGAACATCGCCCTATTTTCTACACAAACCTGCTCACAAACGGAACGCTGCATCGGCACCTTGCCGAGATCGACCAAGCCTGCAACGAGCGCATGGAAATCATCGTTTCTGCAATGGTGAAGCAAGAAGGCGTGACCGAAGCACTCAAAGCTGCCGATCAAATGGAATGGGTACGCCGCATGAACAGCATCCGCAGCCGCGCGGAGGAAATCGTTTTGACCGAGCTTGTATATGAATGACAAATGCCCGTTATCGGTTGCGTGGCCGATAACGGGCATTTTTACACTTTAGTTCTTTTGTTCCGTGCTGGCTACCAGACGGTCAAAGTCGCTCTGATACAGATGATCCTGAATGACGCGGTACTGCTCAAACTCGCTTTCGGCAAAGGCTTTTGCAATGGCAGCGGTGACTTTTCCCTTATTTTGCAGAATCTCTGCATCATTGAATTGCAGAAAAGCGTCCAGCTTGGAGGCCCAATCTGCCATGGTCATGGGAATATGCCGTCTGGCCTGCCGGGTAGCATAGTCCAGATACATGGTGACGATTTCGTTCAGTTCCTGCATTTCATCCATGGATAAGTAATTTTTTGCAACGGACACATCTGCCTTGACAATCTTGCCGTCAGGAGCATTCTTCCATGAGGTCAGCCCCATGTGTTCCTTGGTGTGATCGGCTCGTGCCATAATGACCTCTGCCGCTGTGCCGCCATGGACGGCATAGTGCATCTTATTCTGAACTGTGGCAAAGAAATCCTTTGTGGTCTGGCTATCGAGAGAGTAGTCCACAGCAGTGGCGTAAATATCCGTAATTTTCTGATAGAAGCGCCGTTCGCTGGCCCGAATCTCCTGAATCTCGGAAATCAGGTGATCGAAGTAGTCCTCATCAAAAATCTGCCCATTGATGAGCCTGCTCTTGTCCAGCACATACCCCTGCTTGGTGAAGGTGTCCAGCACCTTGGTTGCCCACTGGCGGAACTGCGTGGCTCTGCCGGAATTGATCCGATAGCCTACGGCTATGATGGCGGACAGAGAGTAGAACTTATAGTGATAGGTTTTTCCGTTATCCGCAACTTGTGCAAAATTTGCACAAGTTGCATCTTCGGACAATTCACCGCTTTCATATACATTTTTCAGATGCTTTGTCACAACGCTCCGGTCTACATCAAAAAGCCGTGCAATGGCCTTTTGGGTCAGCCAAACGTCGTGATCCTGTACCCGTACCTCAATGCCATCCTCATGGGCATCTTTCGTGAACACAAGGAAATCCACTGTGCTGTTGCGGATTTGCAGTTTATCCTTCTTGGCGTCTGCCATGTCGTTTCACCTCAATCTTCTTCGCTGGTTTTCTTCCCACGGCTCTTATAGACATTATACTGATTCTTGCAGCGGGGACTGCAAAAAGCGGAATTGGAGCGGCTGCTCAGGAACACCTTCTGGCAGTGCTTGCACAGCCGCAGGGGCTTCTCTCCGTCCACCAGCAGGAAGCTGAACATCATCTGGATGCCCAGCAGCAGCGAATGGAAGTCCCAATAGATGGTCGGTTTGTCCAGCAGCTCAATATGATAGCTGGGCGCAATGCCGCCGAAAGCAGCCATGCCTTTGCGATACAGATTCCGGGTATCCTCATCGATCAGGTCATAATCGTTGTAGTACAGAATAGATGTGGTCAGCGTAAAGGCCCAGTCCTTGAACTGCTGCGCCACCCAGTCATAGGCTTCAGCATACTCTCGCTGGAAGCTCATGGTTTTCGCCATGGGTTCACTCGCAAAGGTCATGGTCAGCGCCACCATCATGTTGTCGCCGGACACGCTCCATCTGGACTCAATGCCCTTCTTGACCAGATCCAGCTGGTCAAAGGGATAGAATAGCGCCAGATAGTCCTCGGTTTCCATGGATTCTGCCTTGATGAAGTGGTTTTTCGGCAGATAGACCGCCTCATAATCCATGAAGGACGGCGTGGTGGGCAGCGCTGTCATCAGGCCCAGCAGACCGTAATGGGTTACAAATTCCAGAATGGCCTTCTGCACCTCGTCCTCCGGGCTGCGGTTCATCATCAGCATTCCCACATTCAGCGCATCCAGCACGATTCCCGGCGCTTCCTTCAAGGGATTATATATGTCGGGCTTGGCATTCTTCCCCGGCGTGATATACCGCTTGCCGTCTGCGGCTGTTTTCAGTTCATAGCGGTCATACCGTACCCAATGGGAACGGGACTGCTCAAAGAGATTCTTCATGGCGCTGTTCCTCTCAACTCGTAATCCAACTATATATTAACCGTATTACTATTGTATCAACCGTCCTTGTCATCGTCAAGGGCGGCTTTCTTTTTTCTCGGTTTGGTTTTGTTTTCCCGGCGGATCACGGCATCTTTGCCCATGGTTTGCAGCAGTGCTTCATATTCCTCTACGAACTCTCGCTCCCGCAGCGTAAGTCCATGATCGTTTTCCAGCTTTTCGCTCAGATGCTCATACATCCGCCTTTGCAGCTTTTTCTGAATGGTCATCCGCAGCTTTCGGATGTTCCGGTCGGACTGCCCACGGATGGCAGCAAGCCTTGTGGTGCTGTATTGCTTGACGAACAGGTAATACAGTACCTCCTTCTGTTCATCACTGAGGGTGAAGAAGAGCTTGGAGAGAAAACGGTTTGCTGTCAGCTCATGCAGCTCGTAGGGACAGGAGAAGATGATGTCGAGAAAATTTCCCTGACAGAGCTGGCGGAACCTTGGCAGATTCATCCAGAGGGGAGCAATTCTCGGCTCTGGCACGGCCTGAAACTCCAACGGCACATCCCCGCGCAGGTTTTCGTGGTCACGCTCCCGGCGTTCCCGATTTCTGTCCAGCTTGTTCCACTCGTCTACCACAGTCAAAAAATCCGATTCCGTCCGGGCTGCTTCCTCCAGCCGCCGCACAGCCTCTGCGCGAATTTCCCGCTTGAGCCGTTTTTCGCTGGTGGGCGCGGCTTCCTCTTCCTCGTCCTCCAGCTCGGCGGCATAGTTTCTGGGATGCTCGTCCTGCTCCAGCTCGCTTTCCAGCTCCAGCGTGCGTTCCTCTGCAAGCGCTTCCTCCAGCGATTCGTTCTCCGGCGCACCGTCCGACGCATCCTCCCAATCGGCAAAGCTATCCTCATCCATTTCAAGGTCGGCTTCCTCTATTTGCTCCTCGGTATCTTCTTCCTCATCGGAAAAATCATCATCCCACAGCAGTTCATCCTCCCATGGTTCCACGACAGCTTCACCTCCTCGAAAAAATATTTTTCTTTTTCTCAAAAAACAGTTCCGATTTACACCCCGTTTTTCTCCTATTAGTGAAAGGGTAATCTAAACGCAAGTTACTAAGGTTACTATCTTAAACACAGAGGGTAGAAAGGAGAAAAAGAACATGGAAAACCAGCATAAAGACATGATTGGCTTACAGCCAACGGAACCGGACTTATTATACCAAAAACCAACAAATTACGCAAGGAGGAAGCCTATGGAGCAAACGAAACAGGAACAGTTCATCATTCGGCGCATCGGCGGCACCACCTATAAGGTAAGGGTCGCATTCAGCGAAACAGCGGTGGAGACCATGGAGGAAAAGATTCTGCGGATGATCCGCAATGAAGGGGTTACAAATGACGGCACTTGTGCTATAATGGAAGCACCACAAATGAGCCGTCAGTCTGAAAGGAGCGCCGAATGCGCATGAAACAGACTGAGGAAAAGATCACCGCTCTGTATGAGCGGCTAAGCCGTGACGATGACAATGCCGGTGATAGCAACTCCATCGTGAATCAGAAAAAATACCTCGAAAGCTATGCCCAGCAGAGAGGCTACACCAACTGCCGCCACTATACTGATGATGGATGGAGCGGCGGCAATTTCGAGCGTCCGGCATGGAAACAGCTGGTGGCGGACATTGAAGCAGGCAAGGTGGCCCATGTCATTGTCAAGGATATGAGCCGGGCGGGGCGTGACTATCTGCAAACCGGCTTTTACACAGAGGTATTCTTCCGGCAGCATGGCGTCCACTTTGTTGCCATTGCCAACGGCGTGGACAGTGATGACCAGAACAGCAACGAGTTTGCGCCCTTCCTCAACATCATGAACGAGTGGTATCTGCGCGACCTGAGCCGCAAGCAGAAAACCGCCATCCGGGTCAAGGGAGAATCCGGCAAGCCTACCACCAACTGCGCTATCTATGGCTACAGGAAAGACCCGGAAAACAAATACCATTGGCTGATCGACGAGGAAGCCGCCGCCGTGGTGCGCCGCATTTTCCGATTGACCATCGAGGGCAAAGGACCCTACGATATTGCCCGTATTCTCTTTGAGGATAAGGTGGAGACGCCCGCCGTGTACTTCGGCAAGCAGGGCAAGGGGATCTGGAAAAGCAAGGAGGAATTTTCAAATCCCTATAACTGGAGCGGCTATGTCGTGGGGCAGATTCTCTCCAAGCCGGAGTATATGGGGCATACGGTGAATTTTCGCTCCCACAAGCAGTCCTATAAAGATAAAAACGCCGTAATGAATCCCAAGGAGGATTGGCTGATCTTTGAAGATACCCACGAGGCCATTGTGGACAGAGAAACATGGGAGCTTGCCCAGAAGCTCCGCAAGACGCCCAAGCGCATCGACACGCTGGGGGAAGCGAATCCGCTGACCGGCCTTTTGTACTGCGCCGACTGCGGCGAGAAGATGTATAACCACCGCTCCAAAGGCGGCACAGAGAACAATCCCTATCCATCTGACTTCTTCGATTGTTCCTCCTATACCCTCGCCCATCAGAAAAGAACTGCCGCCTGCTGCGGCCACTATATCACGACCAAAGCTCTGCGCACCCTGATTCTGGACACCATCCGCACGGTCAGCACCTTTGCAATTTCCAATCAGGCGGCGTT
>ENA-UONS01002443-UONS01002443.1-human-gut-metagenome-genome-assembly--contig:-CS19-NODE-2443-length-14722-cov-7.479853_pt1 | contig 14722 bp, 17 predicted proteins | sample MGYA00242458_ERZ724005 | MGnify/ENA metagenome assembly ERZ724005
GTCAGTTTTGTGCCATTGCGCCGGTTTCCAGAGGTACAGCCCCGTGCCGGACAGGCACAGTTTTTCCGGGTTTTCCTTTGACCGGGCCTCTGCCGACAGGGTTATCAGGCTTCTGGATACGGAAACCACATGCACCTTGATTATGACCTCTGCCCCCGGATTCAGAGGGCGATGGTAGTTCACGCTGAGCTGCACGGTGGGCGCGATCCCGGCTCCTGTTTTCAGGCAGTAGGGGATCAGTCCCATCGCCTGATCCAGCACCGTCGCGCACAGGCCGCCGTGAAGCGTCCCCGCGGGGTTGCGCATCCATGTTTCCGTCCGGCAGGAGAGAAAATAGTCCCCCGCTTCCGGGTCGCAGTCCAGCAGTTCAAAATGCAGCATGTCCCCAATGGAGCCGGGGGCAAACTCACTGACCTGTGCGATCCGGCGGCGCAGGAGCGCCGCAGTCTCACTCGCCGCGCTCACTGGTGATCACCTTGCCGATGTTCCACAGGTGGATGACCTTCCGCTCGGCTTCGGCCTTCTCGTCCTCGTCCTCGTATTCCACGTACACGGTGTGGGCGCTGCAATCCGCGCACTCCACCTGTACGTTCCAGCCGCCCTCGTGCATGAGCAGACCCGCGCCCCGGCAGATGGGGCATTCTTCCAGAATATATTCTTCCATTTGACGTTACTCCTTATCTGAAAATGGTTTCGTTGGTATCATAGATTTCCACCCGGCTGTACCGGATAAAATCCGGCGCGAGGTCTGGGAGATATTTGTTTACGGCGGTGCCCAGCAGCATGGGATTCAGGGATGGATTCTGGCAGCAGACCCGCGCCTCAAGCTTTACAACGTTGCCCGACACCGGTGCGGCAGAAATCTTTCGTATCATGGGGATGATGTTCTGCTCCACAACGCCTTTTTTACCCTTTTTTTCCACGGTCACTTCCTCACGGGAAAACAGGGCTTCAATCTGCTCCGCCGCGTTCTGCGGTACGCCTGCGTCGTATTCCAACAGCACGGCGCAGTCGAGATACGCCAGATTCTTGATTTTCCCGCCGCCGGAGTACACCGAGAGGACGTGTACGCCCTCCACAAGCGCCTGATTCAGCCGGGTGCAGATATCTTCGTTTGAAAACGTATCTGTTTCCAACTCAAAATCCAGCAGCTCGCACTGGCTTTCCACGCCAAGGCTCAGGGGCAGGGCGATGGACACCGAGGGGCGGGGGTTGAAGCCCTGCGTGTGGGTCAGGGGCAGTCCCGCCCGCTTGAATGCCCGCTGGAACAGCCGCATCAAATCCAAATGGGAGATATACACGGCGTTGCCTGTTTTCTGAAACAGCGCTCTAAGCATCGCACGACACCTCCCGCAGCAGTCTTTCCGCGCCGCAGCCCGCGCAACCGTGGCGGCAGTCCGGGGTGATCTTCGCTTCGTAGGCGCGTTTTCGCTCCAGCTTCAGGAATTTCTTTGTCACGCCCACGTCGATGGTGTCCCACGGCAGCAGCTCGTCCTCGCCGTAGCCGCGGACGGTGTAGAAGTCCCCGTCCACGCCGCATTTGCGGAAGGCGTCCTGCCATTTGGCGTAGTCAAAGTATTCGTCCCAGCCGTCCAGCCGTGCGCCGTTTTTCACGGCTTCCTCGATCACCGCGCCCAGCCGGCGGTCGCCACGGGCAAAGACCGCTTCCAGCTGGCTCAAATCCGGCGCGTGATAGTCGTATTCGATGGACTTGGAATAGAAATGGGATTTCAGCAGATGGCAGCGGCGCAGATATTCCTGAGGCGTGATCTGCTGTTCCCACTGGAAGGGCGTGTGGGGCTTGGGGACAAAGTACGCCGTGGCGACGTGAACGCGAAGGCCCCGTTTCTTGTTCACGGCGTGTTCCTTCCACGTCAGGATTACCTTGTACACCAGCTCCGCGATGCCGAGCACGTCCTCGTCCGTTTCTGTGGGCAGGCCCAGCATAAAATAGAGCTTGACATTGTTCCAGCCGCCGGAGAAGGCGTTGGCGCAGGTTGTCAGAATTTCGTCCTCGGTCAGATTCTTGTTGATGACGTCCCGCAGGCGCTGGGTTCCCGCCTCCGGGGCGAAGGTCAGGCTGCTTTTCCGGCCGCCCGCCTGAAGCCGTTCCATCAGGTCACGGGAGAAATTGTCCGCCCGGAGGGAGGGAACGGAGAGGCTGACCTTATTCTCCGTGCAGTAGGGGATCAGCTTGTCCGTCAGCTCTTTCAGCCCCCGGTAATCGGATGTGGACAGACTGGAAATGGTGATCTCGTTGTTTCCGGAAGCGCGAAGGGTCTCCACCGCCTGACGGTACAGCACTTCCGGGCTTTTCTTCCGTACCGGGCGGCAGGAGAAGCCCGCCTGACAGAACCGGCAGCCCCGGATGCAGCCCCGGAACACCTCCAGATTTGCACGGTCATGGACAATCTCCGTGGAGGGAACGATCATTTTGGCGGGGAAATAGGCGTTGTCCAGGTCTTCGATGATGCGCTTTGTCACCGTTTGAGGTACGCCCTCCAACGGCACGATGGCGGCGAGGGTGCCGTCGGCGTTGTATTCGTGGCGGTAGAAGCTGGGGACGTACACGCCGGGGATTTTCGCCACTTCATGGAGAAAAGCATCCTTGCTCCACCCCTCGGCCTTTGCCCGGTCGTAGAGCTGCAAAATCTCCACGGTGATGTCCTCACCCTCGCCCAAGGAAAAAAAGTCGATAAAGTCCGCCAGCGGCTCCGGGTTGAAGGCACAGACGCCTCCGGCGAACACGATGTTTTTCAGTCCCTGCCGGTCTTTGGAGCGAAGGGGGACGCCTGCCAGATTCAGCATATTTAAGATGTTGGAGTACGCCATTTCATAGCCGATGGTAAAGGCAATCATGTCGAACTCCCGGACGGGAGTCTGGCTTTCCAGCGCCCACAGGGGCAGGGAATTATCCCGCATGGCCTGCTCCATGTCTCCCCATGGGGCAAACACGCGCTCGCACCACACGCCGTCCATCCCGTTCATGACGCCGTAGAGGATACGCATTCCCAGATTGGACATGCCGATCTCGTAGGTGTCCGGGAAGCAGAAGGCCACGCGTACCCGGACGTCCTTCAAATCCTTTTTGATCTCGCCCCATTCTCCGCCGGTGTAGCGTGCCGGTTTCTGCACGGTGGGGAGAATGCGCTGCATCAGTTCGGTCATAGTGATACCTCATTAAAAAGTTCTCCGCCTATTGTACCCCGAACCGTGTCAGTTTGCAAGGTCTTTTTCGCAGGAATGCTTTGATTGCCAGCAAAGTTACCGCCGTCAGGGGCAGCATCCCCAGCTTCCAGTAAAAGGTTGCCGCCAGCGCGAGAGCGCCCAATATCCCTATCGTTCCCCATTCTGCCCAGATTGCAATGCGATTTGCCCATTTTGGGCAAAACCGCGTCAGAGCGCAGCGCAGCGCCCGCCCGCCGTCCAGTGGGAACACTGGCAGCAGATTGAAAGCCGCCTGCACCAGTGCGCAGACCGCCACCCGTGGGAACATTCGGAAAGTAAGCACCAGCAGCAGACTTCCGGCGGGGCCTGCCAGAGCGCAGACCAGCTCTTTGCCGCTGCTTAATGGTTCCGTCTCCATCACCGCCCCGCCCGCGCCGATGCGAACGCCCCAGATCCGCCCGCCAAGAAGGAGTATTGCCGCCCCGTGGCACAGCTCATGAAACGCCGCCGCTGCCAGCGCGGACAGAAGCCAGTTCAGCGGCAGCGTCAGCAGCAGAAACGCGCCCATCAGGCAGGCGGAAACGTCAACCCGGACAAAGTCCCGCATTCGCAAAAACTTCCCGGCAGAAGTTTTCCACCGCGCTGCCCACCGGCGCTCCGGCATGCAGCTCCCGGGTCAAGTCTGCCCACGCGGCCGCCGTCACCGCGCTGTCGCCGGGGAGAAGTATCTCCCGAAGCGCCTGCGCTCCTCTCGGCCAGAATCCGCCGACGATCAGCAGGAAAATCAGAAAGCAGACTGCCGTCAGCAGCAAGGCTCTGCCGTTTTTCTGCCGGATTTGCGTCCTTTTCATTCCGGAAGAAGAATACTCTACCCGGTAACTCATGTAAACCACCTCGGGAGAGTGTATGAGCGCGGCGTGACAAAAATACGGACAGGCGGAAAAAGCGGCGGTTGGCACTTGACAATGGGGAAATAATTCATTATAATACCAGAGTTAACGGGGTGTGGCGAAGCTTGGTATCGCGCTTGGTTCGGGTCCAAGAGGCCTCGGGTTCGAATCCCGACACTCCGACCATGCAGAGTGTCCTTATAGGATCTGAGTATCCTGTAATGGACACTCTGCTTTTTTATGTAGAGAATGGTGAAACGCCGGAGATGTCGCTGCTCACCCGTTCCCGCAGGCACAGCAGCTTGACCTTATGCTCGGTCAGCAGGGCGATGTACTGCTTTGTCATGCCCCAGTCCCGTCCTATACGGTCAAGGCTGCTTATCAGCACCACATCCACCTTTCCGGCAAGAACGGCCTCCATCACTTCTTGCAGAGCCGGACGGTCAAGGGTCATTCCAGAGCCATGCTCGGCGGCAGCACCAACGATGGTGTACCCGGCTTGTTCCGCATAGCGGCGAAGCTCCTCGGCCTGCCGTTCCAAAGAAAAGCTATCATCGTGAGCGACGCGGCAATAGAAATAGGCTTTCATCGTGTCGTACCTCCTATACCGCAACCTGTTCCGGGGCGTAGCTGAGTGCTACGCCTTTTCTTGTTTCCATGATAATGTCGGCCTCCGGGATCTTCCGGCGATCCGGCACATCAAAGGCACCAATGCAGTTGTAGTAGATCACGACACGCTGATTGGTAACGCCGTCCTGCTTTTCAGCGTGGTACACCTCAATGTGGTCGATCAGCTCCGCGACCATACGCTTTGTAATAGTGGTCGCGTCCGTATACCGCCGCACTGTTCCAAGGAAATCGTCAATGTCCATGCGCTTGCTCTCGTCCTTTTTCAGTTCCAGCCGCAGCGCCTTGATTTTCTTTGCGTTCTCGCCCTGCTCCTGTTCATAGCGTTTGGACATTTTGGCAAACCGGGCATCGTCGATCTTACCCGCCACATTGTCCTCATAGAGCCGTTCAAAGAGCATATCCAGTTCCCGGTCACGGGCGGTCAGAGCGTCCAGCTCCCGCTGCTTGCGGAGCGCGGTATTTTCCGCAACCTTTGCTGAGCGTCCGATCATGGCCTTGATAAAGTCATTTTCGTATTCGCTGGCAAAGCAGGCCAGCCGCTTGACCTCGTACAAAACGACTTGCTCTAAGAAGTCCAGCCGGATATAGTGCGTCTTGCTGCACTTGCGATAGCCGGAGTTTCTGACTCTGGAGCGTCTGCAAGCAGCGCTGCGCCTGTTTGCGATCAAGCTGCCGCTGTTCCCGCCTTGTTTGCAGGAGCCGGTCTATGCTGACGGCATATTGGGCATAGACCTGTATGGTGTCAATGACAGCATACAGAATATCAGACTCAGGGATTCTATCCTCCGAGCAGTCAAAACCAGTATTTAGCCTTTTTGTGACGCAGCGGTAGGAGCCGTTCTTTCGGCTGTCCCGCTGCATGGCGTGGCCACATACTCCGCAAATCACCTTGCGTTTTAATGGATTGCCGCTGTCAGACGAAACTTCATATTCCCGGTACTCCCGCATAACGGCCTGCGCTTTCTGGAACAACGCCTCCGGCACAATGGCTTCATGCCGGTTGGGAACAACAATCCAGTCATTGCGGGCGATTTTGACCGTGTGCGTACTGCCTACAACATCCCGGCTCCGCTTTCCGAACACCGTCTTACCAATATACCGCTCGTCCCGCAAAAATTTTGCGACTAGACTGGCCGTCCAGAAATTTTCCTCCTGGATACTGCGCCACGGCGTTCTTGTGCAGCCCGCCTCGACCTTGTAGTTCTTCGGTGAGATTACGCCGTCACCGTTCAGCGCCGCCGCGATTTGCCATGGTTTTGCGCCATCTGCCGCCATTTGAAAGATGCGTCGTATTACGTCGGCGGCCTCGGCATCTACCAGGAGATGATTTTTATCTTCCGGGTCTTTGACGTATCCGTAAGGCGCATAGGGACTGAGAAACGCCCCGCGCTCGGCTCTGGCTTTCTTTGCGCTTTTAACTCTGCGGGAGAGGTCACGGCTGTACAGATCGTAGATCAGCGTCCGAAACGAGGTGTCGAGGCTGTCGATATCCAGCGGGTTGCTGCTGTCAAAACCGTCGTTGACGGAAATGAAGCGCACACCGAGAAATGGGAATACGCGGGAAATATAGTCTCCCACGGTGAGATAATCACGGCCAAAGCGGGAAAGGTCTTTGACCAGGATCCGCCGCTCCTCTGCATCCTGATATTCACAGGCACCAAGGACACCGTGGTCATGGTGGATGCAGCCGCCCCGGAGAAGTACTGGCTTGTCATTAACAGTCAGTCCGGTTTCGGCGCTCCAGGCGAGATTCCGGATCCCGTAGAAAATCGTTTGCTCATCCGTATCGGTTCTCACCAGAACGCGGTATAAATATGGGTTCTCCGCACTCCACAGCTTCGCATCCGGAATTTCCAAGACCCCCGGAGCGCCGGAAGCTACACAGGTATCACCGTCGTAAAATTCCACGGTCACATCGCAAGGCCGGGTCGTTGTTATCTCCGCTCGCACCCTTGCCGGGTGAATGTCCAAAGTTTCCAGATGCACGCCGGAAATATGATTTTTGTCTTGGATGCACATCGTTACCGGTCTATAGATGCCGGAACCGGAATACCAGCGGCAGTTCGGCTCCAGCGAATTGTCCACCGTAACGCGCAGCAGATTCTCTCCCGCCTGAACGGCATTGGAAATGTCCACGTCAAAGGCGGTATAACCGTAGTGGTGCGCGCCGACCGCAAGGCCGTTGAGATAGACTTTGCAATTCTGATAGACGCCTTCAAAATGCAGGACGATGGATTTCCCGACCGCCGCTTCTTCCAGAACAAATCGCTTCTCATACCGATATTTTCCGCCGGGGAAATATCCGGTATTGACTCCGTTCCGACAGATCCTGTCACGGGCTTCTGCCAGCATGGCGTCGTGCGGCAGATCCGTTTCCACTGGTATGCCGTCCTCTTTGCAAAAGAACCATCCTTTGTTCAAATCAATGGTCATGGACTTCGTCCTTTCTTTAAGCAATTTCACACAGAAATCCAGAGATAATTCGGGAAGTTTATACTCATATTATACAAATTGCCCATTGCATTTTATATATTTATCTACGGAGGCGAGTTTTATGAAAAACTATCAGAATTTCTGCGAGATTTTTTATGCTTCCCACTATCTTCCCATTGCCATGTATGAAGGGGAGCACTTTGTCTGCGCCTCCGGATTTTATGAAGAAGGAGACCCTTACCCATTTGTTTTTTCCAAGATGACAGGATACAAAAGCCCTTCCGTCACCGGAAATCTCCCTTTGCTTGTTGGGGCGAAGCTCCCCAAACCCCTGATTGATCGAACGATTCCCGTTCGGCTGCGCCCTGCAAAGCAGCGCTATTTTTCCTGTTGATGCTCTCTTGTCTGCCGCTGTTCATCGGCATCCGTGCGCAGGAGCATCTCGGTGTTGGCCTTATAAATCTGGAGCTGTCTGGCTTCCTCGCGTGCCTTGGCAAGCGCCGCATAATCGAGTTTCTTCTGCACAAGCAGATCAGAATACTCCGCTTGCAGACTCTTGACGGTGGGCAGCTTTTTCAGCGCCAGATCGTCAAACGTCTTCTTCGCTGCCTTGTGGATGGTGATGTCGCTCTCGTGCGCATCGTAATATTTTCTGGAATACCCGGCCTTGCGATAAGCGGTGTAGATATCTCTGGTTTTGGCATAGTTGATGATGTGCGTTTTCAAAACGGCGATCTCTGCCATGCGGCTCTCTGCCGCCTTTATTTTTGCCGTCAATTCCTTCGTCCTGCTGCTTGCAGCATCCGCATAATCGGCCAGCGCATCGAAATCCGCGAAATCATGCTTCTGGATGAACAGAAGCGTTTCAGCCATGGTTTTCAGCTTCACGACTTTCAGCTTCTGGTCGTAGGCAGCGCCTTTGCCGTTGCCGATTTTGGCCTCAATCTGTGAAATCAGCGTCGGTCTCGACACCTTGGAAGGATACCTCTTTTTCCTGCGTGGCGTATGCACCCGTGTACCGAGAATCACAGCACGCAGTTCTTCTTCCGAGTAGCCTTCGCCCAGCGACCGGAGCCGAATATTCTGCGGCTGACCGTCCCGCATGAAGGTGACATGCTTGCCGCGTTTTACGGTGTAACCGGCGGCTTCCACCAGCTTCAGAAATTCCTCAAAATCTTTCGGTTTCTTCGCAAGCGCTGCGTCAATGGCCGCACGCAGCAGATCGCGCTGACAGGGCTTTGCTTTGCCGCCCAGCCACTTGTTGTAGCTTTTGCTGTACGGCTTCGGATTCTCAATCACAGACAGCCGGTGCTCCATACAGACAAGATCGCTGAGCTTCCGGACAGCTTCGGTGCTGCCCCAGAAGTTGCGAAATTTCCGCGTGCAGTCCAGCGTAGTGGAGTTCCAAATGATATGGTTGTGGATGTGCTGCTTGTCGGTGTGGGTACAGACGATAAAGGCATGGTCGCCCTTCGTGAAGCGCCTGGCAAATTCATAACCGAGTTGGTTGGCTTCATCCGGTGTGACCTCGCCCGGTTTGAAGGATTGCCGGATCTGATACGCGATCACATCGCTGGCCTGCTCCCGGCCAGTGAGCTGCCGGTACTGGCGCTTGGATAAGAGAAATTCGCTGTCTGCCGTCTTTGCATCACAGGCATAGGCAGAGATATATTCGCCGTCTTCCGTCTTATCCGGATTCTTAGCGTAGTCTGTCCGCTCCGTCAGACATTGGGCAATGGTCTTGCCCTTGTTGACGTGCATGGGAATGATTCGCGTGGTCGCCACGAGCAAGCCCCCTTTGCAAAAATAGCGCGAGAGTTTTCACCCTCCCGCGCTATGCGTTACCAATATACTTTTTCTTTCATCCAGTACCGCAGCAGATGAAGCTGTGCAACAAGCCACGCACCGAGCATCGGCAGACCGTAGGGCGAAAGCAGAAACGCCGCTACAAGCTCGATCACACCGTTTTTTACATTGTGGTCGATGAAACTGAAAACGCTCACAAGGACGAGAAGCACAGACAGGATATTCAGCAGCACGGAGGAAATATGCAGGGTCAACGTGCAGAGCCAGATCAGGAACGCGAGAATAAGCATGACCGGAGCCAGCAAGATTTTCAGAATGAACTTCATATTTTCATCAACTCCTTCGCCTACATATTACAATTTAATAGGAGCGGAGGCAAGGATGCCGCAGAGAGGGGCAGCATTGGAGCCGCAGCTCCATTATTTGATGCCTGCAAGCTTTACCAGTATCCCATTCGCCATATCCCAAAGCTGCTCCTGATTTTGGATGACCTGCTCCAAATCTGTACCATAGACGCGCCCGGATTCATTCATCCGCCGCGCGATCTGATTGATGTTGTTGCTGGCATAGCGAAGAAGTGATACCATTTCTTTCAGCTCCGGCAGCTCCAACCGGACGATCATGCCGTCAATGGCGATGCGGCGCAGATAGGCGCTGAGATTGGTCATGCCCGCCTGCGTCATTTTTTCTTCGATCATGCGCTTTTCCGCTTCGGATACCCAGAAGATAATCTGCACATTTCTGTTTCTGGCCATGGTCATCGCTCCTGTCCCGGCAGCTTTTTCTCTGCGGTCTTTGTCTGAATTGCCGTTTTGTTTTTTTGAATCTTCTCCAGCACGGAGGGACGTTTTGCCGGTGCGTCTTTTTCTTTTGCCAGTTCCTCGCGCACACGAGAGACAAGCAGATTGACAAGGCCAGGATTGACCTGCGACACGAGAAAGTACCGGCTACGTTCATGCCCCCATTCGTCGGCATCGGTACAGACCGGAACCGTCTGTGCCCACGCCTTGTTATCACGGCTGATTCGCCCATCGTGCTCAAACGCACGCACGGTATTGGCAAGTACATACGCCATGCGCTCCATTCCAAACTGCGCTGCGACCTGTGCGGATGCTTTGCCTGTGTCGAGGCAATAGTCGTGGTAGCTTTCATGGATCGCGGTTTCCAGCGCGTCCCGGCAAGCCATGTTTACGCGAAAGGATTCCCGGTAGGTGGGCAGTTCGTCATGCTCAATAGCGTACTCTGCGCTCTGCTTATAGACAGGGATATTTGCGGTTTCTGGCTGTCGGCTTTTCAAGCTGCCGCGTGCCGATGACTCGTGCTCATGTGCCTTTGCATCCTCGCGCGCCAGTTTGGTAAACAGGTCAACAAGCACGCTGTGGCTGTTCACTGCCAGATAGCAGTTCCGATCCGTTCCCCACGGGTCTGGGTTCTCCATAACGGGAAGGGTTTCTGCCCATCGCCGGTTGTCCGGCGAGAAGCGTTCATCCCAATCCTTCTGCCGGATGGTAATAGCCAGCACATACAACATGCGCTCATACCCGAATTGCTCGGCTACCTGCGTAACGGCTTCCTTGTGCAAAACGTTATCGTAATAATGCTCCGAGATTGCCTTTTCAATGGCCTCCTTGCAGGCGGCGTTCGCCTTGTTGGAGGCGCGGTAAAGCTCCAGCTCTCCGTTCTCACGGGCATGAGCGCCGGGAAATCTGTAAACGGGAATATCCTTCATAATTGGTGTATCCTTTCTTCCATTAAGTTGTAGTGAAGCGGCTCCGACGAAGCATGAATTTCGCCGGAGCCGACGCTTTTTTATCGTTCTTCCTTGTTCTTATGCCTGCCTTTTTCCTCGGTGCGGGGCTGAGACAGCGGCGCTTTCAGCCGCGCCAGCACGGAGGGGCGTTCTGCCTTTGCAGAAATCGCAGAGTCATCTGCCAACTGCTCCATGGGCGTGCGCTCGTCGATGTTCAGCTCGGCGTTGAGTTCTGCAAGCCGTGCAGATTTTACGCGCAGCTCTTCCTCCTGCGGGAAGGGCTTACCCAGCTCTGCCTTTGCAGCCTCCATCTGCGCGGTGGTTGCTTCCAGCGTATTTCTGACATTCTGCAATCTGTCCGGCATGGCGTTCAAAACGTTGTCGATACGAGTGAGGTTCCCGCGAGCATCTTTGCCCAGCGTCACGCGATGGGTCATCTGCCCTTTGAGCGTCAGAACATAGTCCTTGCCGAAATCCTCCGGCGTGAGGGACATCTGGAATCCGCGGTAAGTGCCGATGGGCACTGGCTCCATACCCCGCACATCCTTGAACGCTTCGAGCAGCGCCGCACCGGCGTTGTCCTTATCCGTAAGATTATCGTTTTTGACCGTCATACCGGCAAAACCGTCCTCCGGATGTGAATGCGCCGCCAGCGTTTTCATATCTGCCTCAAGGCCGGAAATAAAGCCTCTGGACTTTTCAATGTCCTCCGGGAATTCCTTCAAAAGACTGTCCTCCAGCTTGTATTGCTGGCTCTGGTGACTGGCCTTCATCAGCTTCAATCTCGCAACGTCCACATCCAAATCCATCTTCTCTTTGATTCTCTCGTCTCCGGCACACAGCGCCTTGATTTCCGCGTAGGAAAGGGCCGTTTCGTCCACATCCTCGCAGGAGCGAACCGGGGATTTTGAGGTCATGATCTGGGAAATGAATTTCTGCTTATTCTCCACTGTCTGCCACAGATAGGCGTCAAATGTGGATTCGGTGACGTAACGGTAAATGTGGACTTCCTTGTTGCGGTTGCCCTGACGGATGATGCGGCCGCTACGCTGCTCCAAATCACCGGGACGCCACGATAGCGATAGGTAAGGTCTGAGCGGTGCGCCAGCACCGCTTTCCACCTTTTCCCCCGCTTCACACCGTGCATGCGAGTTTCCCCGCACACGGCGTTCCATCATTACAAAAGAATCATTAGAATAGTAAGAATTTCAAAGCTAAGAAACTGTATTAAATCTCAGGTTGTCCTGCCAGAACTCGCAGGGCGTTCAGTTTTGCTAACGCCTTTTTATCAAGTTGGAAAAGGTTCAAATATACGACAATGGTATTTGGGTCTGTAGCATGAATCAGCCGGTGAATATCCCTGTGAACAATTACCAGATTCATATACTTGTCTGTGCCGCCCCTGCACAATGGCTGCTTGTGGTGACAGTGTATTTCATCAAGCCAAAGCTCTTTTCCTGTCACAGCACAGCGCCCGTATTGTGCGGCGTAAAGAGAAATCCTGTTGTCCATGTACTCAACACTTCGTCGTGGCTCTTTTATACGCATCAGCGCAAGCATAATCGAAGTGTTAATGCCAAGGTTTTTGTGAATTTCTGCTCTACCCTCCGGTGTGTATTTACAAACCTTTTTCTTCTTGAACAATGGGGTTTTGGTCTGAATATATCCGACAGGTGCTACGGTTTTACTGCTGATAAAGCGAATTTGTTTGCTATCACCGTAATTCTTGCGGATATAGACCTCATTGATTTGCCCCTTTTTCGTAAGCCTGCCATAAAGTCTGTTCTTCATCACTGTAGACACTGCCCGGTGTATCTGTTCACAATCCGTTGCAATCATGGTTGCATAGCGGTAGTAGTTGTGAATTCCGAATACCATCGAATTGTACAGAGTAATTTCTCTGGCTTCGTCATCTCGGCCTTGAACATGGGCAATCTGCTTGACCTGCTCAATAAGAGCGGCTTTTTCTTTTGAAATGGCTTTTTCAGTCATATGCGATTTAACCACATACCGTTTCCGCTTCTTGACTGCTTTCATTTCAAATCCAAGAAATTCGGAGTAGTGCCGTTTCAGATTAACGATTTTCGACTTTTCTTCACTGATTTCCAGTTTGAGCCGGTCTTGCAGCCACAGTTTTACAGCAATGAATACTTTTTCTGCATCACTGCGTTTCCGACAAAATAACTTGAAATCGTCTGCATAGCGGACAATATGCACTTCCTTGAGTTTAGTGGTATTTTTGAAAGCACCATAAATCGCCGTTTTATTGATTGTGCCATTTGGCCGTACTTCACAGCTATACTCATATTTGGTGGGCATATTCTCCCATTGGGAGGCAATCCACCAATCAAGTTCATTCAGTACGATATTCGATAGGAGCGGTGAGAGAATGCCTCCTTGCGGCGTTCCTTTTACTGGATGCTCAACCGTTCCGTCCGGCATGACAATCGGTGCTTTTAACATCTCCCGGATGATGCACAATAGCTTTTTATCCCGTATACCCATATGCCAAATCTGCTGTATCAATTTTGTGTGGTTGACATTATCAAAGAAGCCCTTGATGTCTACATCGACCACAAAATATAACTTTTGCAGATTTATCATCTTGTAGCACTGTGCAATCGCATTCTCGGCTGACCGATTCGGGCGAAAGCCATTGCTCCGCTCATAAAATTTAGCTTCGCAAATTGGTTCCATTACCTGCAAAATACATTGCTGAACCAACCTATCCACGATTGTCGGGATTCCAAGAGGACGCATTTTGCCATTGGGTTTTGGGATTTCTACCCGCTTGACAGGCTTTGGCTTATAGTACATTAGCTTTCTCTGCACGATACGGACATACTGCTCTACAGGAAGTTTTTCAATATCCCTGATAGTTTGCTTGTCTGTACCGGCTGTATTGCTGCCACCATTCCGCTTTATATTTCGGTATGCCAGCCGGATATTTTCTTCGCTGCTGATTATGTCCATCAGCTTTGTAAAAATTTTACCTTGTTGGCTTTCCGCATACAGTCGGTCAAATACTGGCTGCAAATCGTAGTATTCTGAGTGCCTTAGTTTCTTTTGCTTTGTCATAGGCAACACCCCCTCTGGGCTGTTTTTCTTTGTCATACTCGAAGCTATGAATGTTCTTACCTATAACTATTTTTTTGTAATGACTGGTGGCTGTTGCTCCGCTCCCATTACAGGAGCATCTTTGCTCGTGCCACCACTTTCACAGCAATTAAAGGTGCTTATTTTCTTCGTCACCACCGCAATCATGCGTTATGCTGCTTCCCACGTTCCGATAATTCTATCTATACATATATACTTAGGTGCGTGCTCTGAGCCTGCCAGTCCAACAGTGCCTGTAACACTGTAATCTGCTCTTGCAGCATCCGCTCCTGCCGTTCTCTGGAGACCGGGATGCGCTCAAATTGGCTGTGGCCGATGATAACAGCATCATAGTCGCCGGTGGCGATGCGGGCGCAGAACTTCTTACGGTTTCTCGGCTCGAAGTCCTTTTTGGTGACGGCGAGGATATTGGCAGAGGGGTACAGACGCAGGAACTCCGACGCCCACTGTTCGATCAGGTGATTGGGCACCACAAACATGGGCTTGTGGCAAAGGCCGAGGCGTTTGCTCTCCATCGCCGCCGCGACCATCTCGAAAGTCTTGCCCGCGCCGACCTCGTGCGCAAGGAGCGTATTCCCACCATACAGAATGTGAGCAACAGCGTTTAGTTGATGCTCACGAAGCTGTATCTCCGGATTCATACCGGAGAATGTAATTTTTCTGAATGTCTTTCACCGCTCGTTCTGACGCTGCCGTTTTTTCTGCCACTGATCCAGTAGCTTGATAATGACCTGCTCCATTTGCTGCGGCGTGTAATTCTTGGGAAAGTATTTGCGAAGCGTATCGCTTTTCAGCGTGACGCGATCCAGCTCGTCTTACGGAACTTGCCGATTTTTCTTTTTATTTATGGTAAACTTATGCAATAACATTTTAATACTGAACTCCAATTAAAATCTTTAGAAAAGATTTTAATTGCCCGAAGGGCAAG
>ENA-UONS01002445-UONS01002445.1-human-gut-metagenome-genome-assembly--contig:-CS19-NODE-2445-length-14712-cov-36.066794_pt1 | contig 14712 bp, 10 predicted proteins | sample MGYA00242458_ERZ724005 | MGnify/ENA metagenome assembly ERZ724005
TCTGCCGCACCTCGCTCGCCGTATCGGCACTTAGAATTATGCGGTATTGCCTATGATTTAACGCTAACTCTTATTGCAAAAATGAAATCTATTTTTCACAGAACGCCTTCCGGTTACTTTACTTTTCGGCAACAGTCTGATAAATTTTAGAATTATCCATATTACGATAGATATTTTTTTCCGGATCTGCGAAGCAAGGGCTTGTCATTTGGGCGATATTATGGAGACCATCAATGATTAGCTCCGGCGTTTATTTTCATTATGTATCTGTAACAGAGGTTTTTATGCACCCGCGGGTGTTTGTGATATTTCGAGGTGAGATATCCGACCCGTTGTGGGGCATCGCCCCTCTACTTTGGGCAAGACACATCGCCCATTTTTATTGTTCGCTCCGGGTGGGTTTCGGCGGGGTCGGGTGACCCCGGCCCTACCAGCCATTTTATGGTTTTCCGCCCGTCATCAAATGCTCTGTGGGGAACGGTATTGACCGTTCCGAAAGTTTGCAAAGATCCAACATCTCAAAATCAAATCACTTCGTCTATTCCCTATCCCACCAGCCAAAGAATTCCCATTTGGGGCACTACCACAAAAACAGCCTTCGGCAAATGCCGAAGGCTGTTTTTAAATAATTCAAAGCTCTATCACTTTACACTTATCAGTTCAGCTTCTTGCGGTTGATGAACAGGTAAGCGGCAGCGCCGCCCAGTGCGGCAACCAGAACGATGGCCAGACCTGCAACAGAGTTGCTGTTGGTGCTGGAAACGCCGGTCTGCGGGATGATCTTGCTGGAGTTATCAGCGGGGGTGTTGGACTTGGTAACATCCGGGGTGTTGGTCGGAGTATTGTCCGGGGTATTGGTTTCCTCAGTCGGGGTGTTTGCCGGAGTATTGGTCGGAGTGGTCTCCGGGGTAACCGGGGTGGTCGGGGTCACGACCGGAGTGGTCGGAGTAGGCTCGACCGGAGTGGTCGGAGTAGGCTCGACCGGAGTGGTCGGGGTAGGCTCGACCGGAGTGGTCGGGGTAGGCTCAACCGGAGTGGTCGGGGTAGGCTCAACCGGAGTGGTCGGGGTAGGCTCAACCGGAGTGGTCGGGGTAGGCTCAACCGGAGTGGTCGGGGTAGGCTCGACCGGAGTGGTCGGAGTAGGCTCAACCGGCTTCGGAGCTTCCATAAAGATGGGGTACAGGTAGATACCGCCTACCAGGCTGCCAACCGGGAATGCACCAAGGCCGCTGGTGCCCAGTTCAGTAGCATCGGCGCCCAGGACAAAGTGCTCTTTGCCCCAAACGTCCCAGCCCTTGAACTCCCAGCCCTCGTTTGCGATAACGGTGGGCAGAGTGATCGGAGTCTCCTCAAACTCGGCACGGTTCAGATAAGTCAAGGCAACATTGTCGGGATCGCTCTCGAAATGGCCCTTGGTGGTGTCCATAAAAATGGTAACATCCACCACGCGCACACAGGAAGCGCTGTCTTCGCTTGCAGCTTCGTCAGCGGTGTTGTCCTGTGCAGCCTCCTCCACTACTGCGGGTGCAGCAGCTTCCTCGGTGGTCTCGGTTTCTGCATACGCCGATACAGGCAGACAAACTGCCAAGGCAACAGCCGTAACCAGCGTAAGCAGACGTGAAAACCTGCTCGTCTTTTGCATAATTTTACTCCCTTTCCAAAATTATATCCCAAACGCAAAGGTACGGATTGCTGTTGCCTTTGTGCCCAGAATTCAAATAAAAATTTTACGCCCCGGCCGGCCAGCGGGCTGGAAGCAGCGGGTCCGGATTGATGATAACTTCATCCGCCATCAGCGTTTCCCCGTCCCGCAGCGGGCGTGCCATAATCAGCAGGCGGGCATCCGACATTTCATAGGTACAGGTACACAATGTCAAAAGCCGTTCGTCTGCGCGGGCATAATCGCCCGTGGTATAAAACGCGCGCTTGGCCACTTCATCCAGGTATTCCTGCTCTGCCGCATCATCGGCAAAGTTCACATACTGGTTAAAGTGGAACACATCGCCATCGCTTTCGCGCGTGGTAATTGCATAAACTGCCACGATCTTGTAGTACTGGCCACCGTTCAGGCTGTCCAGCTCAATGACCGGGTGTTCCTGATAATATTCCGGCTCGCGGTAATTTTGCAGGCTGGAAAACCGCACCGTATCCCCCACGCCCATGTTGTGGCCGTACAGAATCAAATGGCGGCTTTGCTGGATATCGCACTCATAATCCAGGTATGGCAGGCCCAAGTCATCCCAGTTGCCATCCAGGTCGTGCTTTAAGTAGTAGCTGTTGTCCCCTTCTCTTTGCATCACCGGCAGGTCAACATCGGTATCATCGATCTTGATCCAGCCGATCACTTCGGGGTTACGCTCCAGCAGTGCGGTAAAATCCCGCGGTTCCGGGGTAACGGCGGGCTGCACGGTGGGGGCCGCGGTAACCTGCGGCTCCGGCGTCTGCTCTGGTTCTGCAGTCTGCACCACCGGCGGGCTCTCGCTCACCATCTTGCGCTGCTGCAGCCAGTTGGGCAGTTGCAGTGCCGCCATAGCAATCAACGCCGCCGCCATACCGGAGCAAAACACCCCTGCAAGAATGCGCGACTGCTGGCTCACAGGGCTGCCTCCACAAAGTAGGCATCGCCTTTGCTGCCATCGGTCTTGTATTCCTGATACGCAATGGTGCAGCTGGTGCTGCCATCGGGAATTTCAGCCATCAGCCAGTCGCTGCGCTCCTGGCCGGGGGTCAGCTCATAAGCATACGGCATCATGGTATCATCCACTGCGTTCAGGCAGGTGCCGTAATCGCTGTCGCCCTCGCCCCACTGGATTTGGAAATCCTGCAGGAACATCGTGTAGGTCTGGCTGCTGGTGTTCTTGATGTTCAGACGCATGCGCACCAGGCATTCGCCGTCCGGGATATCAATGCCGGGGTAGCTTTCCACCAGGCTGACATCCGTAATGGAAAAGTCAAACAGTGCCGTGCTGACCGTTTCGCCTGCCGTATTGTTATGTGCGTTTGTTTTACCGCAGGCAGTCAGCAGCAATGCCATACCCAGCACAGCTGCAAGGCCCGGCGCTGCCAAAGTCCGTCTCATGCTATGTTCTCCTACTTTTCCGTGTTGCCATTGCACAAGTATTTAACATCTGTTCAACGTTAAAAATACAGGGCAATGTACAGCTATCATATTATCACGCCGCGCTTGTTTTGTCAATCAAAAAAGCACGGTCTTCTGCAGTCTGTTTTGTCATTTTTGTTGTTGAGCTGATGTTGTGTAGGGGTAGTATAACTGCGCGGCGGCATGTTTTATGCATTGGCAGCCTTTCTCTGCAGCGGCCAGAGGGCTGGCTGTTCCACCGGCCGTTTTTCTGTTTGGTACACATGATACCTTGCTCTGTAGGGAGCTGTCTTGACCATTCCGGAGCTTTGGCACATCTGCCATAATGAGATTTGCCGCAAGGTTTGTCTGCGGTGTCGGGGACGCTGCTCCCCTACTGTGGGGCAAGGTATATCACACATTTTTATTGTACGGTCGGGCCGCCTTCCGTGGGGGGCGGGTGCCCCCGCCCTACCATACAAAAAACTGCACAGCGTTTGGGCTGTGCAGCTTCATCAAAATTATCGTTTTGTCAGCAGGAGCTTATTCCGTACCTGAACTATCCTGCGTATCCCCACCGGTATCCCCGGTATCAGCTTCAGGTTCGCTCTGGGCATCGGTCTGGTCGTCCGCCGTGCTGTCCGGTTCAGCGGTGCCGTCGGCGGTATCACCTGTGGGATTGCCGGTATCGGCCACGGTGGAATCCAGGTTGTTCTGCACCAACTCCTGCGGGTCACCGGAATTGGTAGTCGGGGCTGCGGTCGAAGCAGACACTTCGGGCTGCATATCGCTTTCCTGCAATGCACTCAGATACCACTTACGGCCCTCGCCGCGGGTAAACACATAGTCCATATACTTGGTCGGCTCCGTGGGGGCGGTCAGGTTGATCTCGCCGCTGGAGCTATTGTTGATGGTGGGGATATAGCCAACCGTCACATAGGTCTTGCCGCTCTGGGTGGAAATCTTTTCCACTTCCGGGGTATACATAGCCACCATGCTGGTAACAGGAACCAGATAGCCCTGCTTTTCCTCGTCATAGGTATAATTGAACTCTTCGGTCTGGAAAGAGCCATCGGTGATCTTGTAATCCGGGCCAAGCAGGTTGGTCAGGTAGGTGTCAACTTCCAGTTTGGGCAGAATGATGGAGCCGGTTTCGCTGTCGCGCTCATAGTCGCTCAGGCCGTTATCCCGCTTTTGGATCTGGTACACGGCGCCCCAGATGGCAGCCTGTAAAAACTCCGACTGATCCACCTTGCTCACATCGTCAAACGGCATAGTGTCAAACATGACAAGACCGTACAGACGGTCGGCATAGCTCTGGCGGCGTTCGGTATCATCCAACGCGCTGCGCAGCACGCCAACCACCCAGCTTAATACGGTAAACAGACCAATGATAATCAATACGATTGCCACCGCGCCCACGATCTGGCGTGAAAGTCGGCGGTTATTGCGCAGTTGTTCTTCTCTGGAAATTGCCATTCAAAAAAACCTCAAGATCAATCAAGTAAAATAATAATTAAAAAATAATAAAGAATAATGGTGGTATGCGCGCCGTGCGCGCATGATTAAAATAGGCTCCGCACGCCGGGTTAGGCTTGATTGCTTACCAAAAGCAGCGCCCAATTTTTATAAGCTGTGCCGCAGGCACGGCGATTCACCTTCATTATTATTTATTCTTTATTCACTATTCTTTGTTCTGCTGTCACAAACAGCAGAATTAGTATACCACAAACGCCGCCGCTTTGCAAAGCGGCGGCGGGGTGTTTTGCAGAATTTAACAAATGTGCGGCAGCATTACTTGTTTTTGTACATCTGCTCGTAATACTTCTGGTAGTTGCCGCTGGTCACGTGGTCCATCCACTCTTCGTGGGCCAGGTACCAGTCAATGGTCAGCACAATGCCCTTCTCGAACGGGGTTTCGGGGTACCAGCCCAGATCGTTCTTGATCTTGGTGGGGTCAATGCCGTAACGGCGGTCATGGCCCAGGCGGTCCGCCACGTGCTTGATCAGCTCTTCGCTGATGCCCTCATCCTTCAGGCGGTCATGCAGCTGCTCGATGACAGTCTTGACGATGAAGATGTTGGGGCGCTCGTTATGACCGCCGACATTGTAAACTTCGCCGTCCTTGCCGCCGTTGGCAACCATATCAATGGCTTTGCAGTGGTCCATGACATACAGCCAGTCACGGATCTGCATACCATCGCCGTAAACCGGCAGGGTCTTGTGGTGCTTGGCGTTGTTGATGAGCAGCGGAATCAGCTTTTCGGGGAACTGATACGGACCATAGTTGTTGGAGCAGCGGGTGATGTTGATGGGCATGCCATAGGTATCATGGAATGCTTTCACGAACATATCGGCGCTGGCTTTGGAAGCGGAGTACGGGCTGTGCGGGCACAGCGGGGTCGTTTCCATAAAGTAGCCTTCGGCGCCCAAAGCACCGTATACTTCATCGGTGGAAACCTGCAGGTACTTTTTGCCTTCCTTCCAGGTCTTGGCGTCGGCATCGTACCAGGCATCCTTACAGCACTGCAGCAGGTTGACGGTGCCCAGAACATTGGACTCAACAAAAATTTCCGGGTTGCGGATGCTGCGGTCAACGTGGCTTTCGGCAGCAAAGTTGATGACGTAATCCGGGTCAAATTTGGCGATCAGGTCAGTGACAAGGGCTTTATCGCAGATATCGCCCTTGACGAAGATATGGCGGGCATCGTCCTTGATATCTTCCAGGTTTTCCAGGTTGCCGGCATAGGTCAGCTTATCCAGGTTGACCAGGCGGATATCCTGGTATTTTTCCAGCATATAGTGGACAAAGTTGGAGCCAATAAAACCGGCACAGCCGGTAACAAGATAAGTTTTCATTTATTTACCATCCCAATTATTGAAAAAGTCCTGAATTGCATCTTTCCAGTCGCGCATGTCATCGCCGACACTGCACCGCAGGGCGCGGTTTTCCAGTGCGCTCCATGCCGGGCGGTCTGCGGATTTGGGGTTCATCTCTTTATATTGTGCGCTGGTAACGGGCTTTACGGTGCACGGCAGGCCGGACAGGCGGATGATCTCGGATGCGAAATCATACCAGCTGCAAATGCCGCTGCCGGTGCAGTGGTAAATGCCGTAATCATGGCTGACTGCCAGCTTTAAGATATGGTAGGCCAGATCCACCGCATTGGTGGGGTTGCCCAGCTGGTCGTTGACAACATTCAGGGTGTCATGCGTTTTGGCCAGGTTGACCATAGTTTTGACAAAGTTTTTGCCGTAATAGCTGTACAGCCAAGCCGTGCGCACGATGAAGTGGCGGCGGCAGAACTGCTGCACATAGGTTTCGCCCAGCAGCTTGGTCTGGCCGTAGGCCGAAATGGGGGCGGGCAGGGCACTTTCATCCAACGCCACACCGCCGTTGGCTGTACCGGAGAATACATAGTCGGTAGAAATATGGATCAGGCGGGCATTGATCTTTTCGCATGCCAATGCCAGGTTGCGCGGGCCAAGGGCGTTGACGCGGTAAGCGGCATCGCGGTTGGTTTCGCAGCCATCCACGTTGGTAAAAGCAGCGCAGTTGATGACGGTATCCGGCTGGATGCGGCGGATATAGGTCACAGTGGCTTCGCGGTCGGTAATATCCAGCTCATCCACATCAACGGCGATCACCGTTGCTTTGCGCAGGCGCTCCGGCAGCGGGCCAAGGGCGCATTCTTCATCAGCCAGCTGTTTTTGCAGCTCGGTTCCAAGCTGTCCATGGCAGCCGGTAATCAGAATTTTCATCTTGTGCCTCTTTCTTTATACCGCATCAATATTTCAGGCGGTCATCGGCAACATTGCGCAGGTGCTGGCCATAGGGGCTTTTGCCATAGCGCTCGGCGCTTTCCAACAGTTTGCCGCGGTTGATCCAGCCGTATTTATAGGCGATCTCTTCCGGGGCGGAGATCTTGATGCCCTGGCGCTGTTCGATCATGCGCACAAAGTCGGCGGCTTCCACCAGGCTGTCCATCGTGCCGGTATCCAGCCAGGCATAGCCGCGGCCCAGCAGCTGCACATCCAGCTTGCCTTCTTGCAGGTACATCTCATTCAGGGTGGTAATTTCCAGTTCGCCGCGGGCGCTGGGCTTTACCTGTTTTGCCTTTTCGCACACATCTTTGCTGTAAAAATACAGGCCGGTAACCGCATAGTTGCTCTTGGGCTGTGCGGGCTTTTCTTCAATGGAAGTTGCCTGGCCGTTTTCGTCAAATGCCACCACACCGAAGCGTTCGGGATCGGTGACATAGTAGCCGAACACAGTGCTGCGGCCGGCTTCGGCGTTGGCGGCAGCGGACTTGAGCCGCTTGGAGAAACCTGCGCCGTAGAAAATATTATCGCCCAGCACCATAGCGCAGGGCTCACCGTTAATAAACTCTTCACCCAGGATAAAGGCCTGTGCCAGACCGTCCGGGGAGGGCTGCACTTTATATTGCAGGTGCAGGCCGTACTGGCTGCCATCCCCCAGCAGCGCTTCAAAGCGCGGCGTATCGGTGGGGGTGGAAATGATCAGGATATCCTGGATGCCTGCCAGCATCAGGGTAGACAGCGGGTAATAGATCATGGGCTTATCATACACAGGCAGAAGCTGCTTGGATGTGACCATGGTCAGCGGGTACAGGCGGGTACCAGCACCGCCGGCGAGGATGATACCTTTCATGATGACGCTCCTTTTCAGTGACCGCAGTTGCGGCGAACTATAGGCAGCGCCTATACCGCGCCGCCTGATTTGCCGTGCGTCACCGCCCATCCCACAGGGGCATAAATCCGCACAATTATTTTCTATTATATCGTATTCTATGCCCCTTGGCAAGAGGGAAAATTGAGGGAGCAGAGCCAACAAGATTTGCGAGGGAAAACGTAAAACACATTTGCCGCAAGGCCCCGGAACGGTCAAGACCGTTCCCTGCAAAACATTTTATAACGTGCAACAAACATTATAAGCATTCGTAGGGCGCTGCGCCCGCAGGCGCGTTTCGGAGGCCCGCTTGACGGGCAATGCCCGTCCGTTTGCAAAGCAAACCCGCTCGTGCAGTTGCAAAACCCACTGGGCTTTGCATTGCTCGCCATCACATTTTCGTAAAGACAACACCGCACAATTCCCGCCTGACGGCTTAAGCACCGCTCCGGCGGCTGCGGCACGGCATCTGCGTTGCCAAAATGCTCGATAATACATCCAGTATTATCTGCGCTTTTGGCTTGGCATCTGCCGCACCTCGCTCGCCGTATCGGCACTTAGAATTATGCGGTATTGCCTAAACTCAAATGTGACCTTCTGGCTCGCAACCCTGCAGCCGGGGCAGCGCCCCGGCTCTTAGGCCGGAGATGAATGACCTCATCCCGCCGCGGCTTTGCTCTATTACGCATTTACATTCCCGCAGCAAGCCGAACCCCATTTGTAGGGGTTAAACATATGGCAGCATCCACGGGATAAATCAATGCTTATACAAAATGCCGCACCCATACCAGGTGCGGCATCTGTTTTATTCGCTTTGGTTATTTCGCGTACTCGGTGGCGCGGCTTTCGCGGATCACGCTGACCTTGATCTGGCCGGGGTAATCCAGCTCGTCCTCGATCTTTTTGGCAACCTGGCGGGCCAGCAGGATGACCTGATCATCACCAACCTTATCCGGCTGGACCAGGATGCGGACCTCGCGGCCTGCCTGCACGGCGTAAGAGCTTTCAACGCCCTCAAAGCCGTTGCACAGGGCTTCCAGCGTTTCCAAACGCTTGATATAGCTTTCCATGTTTTCACGGCGGGCACCGGGGCGGGCTGCGCTGATAGCATCCGCTGCCATAATAATGAAGGCAAGCACCGTCTTGGGCTCCACATCGCCGTGGTGGGCTTCGATTGCATGAATAATCTGCGGGTTCTCGCGGTACTTCTTGCAGATATCCACACCGATCTGCACATGGCTGCCCTCAATCTCATGGTCAAGGGCCTTGCCGATATCATGCAGCAAGCCTGCGCGGCGTGCCAGCTGAACGTTCACGCCAAGCTCGCCAGCCATCAGGCCGGCCAGCCATGCCACTTCCAGAGAATGGCTCAGCACATTCTGGCCATAGCTGGTGCGATACTTCAGGCGGCCGATCAGCTTGACCAAATCGGGATGCAGGCTGTGGATACCAAGGTCCATCACAGCCTTTTCGCCCTCGCGCTTCATCTGAATTTCCAGTTCGCGGCGGCACTTATCCACGGTCTCCTCAATGCGGGCCGGGTGGATACGGCCATCGGCGATCAGGCGCTCCAGGGCCATGCGGGCCACTTCACGGCGGGTCTGGTCAAAGCTGGAAAGGGTGATGGCTTCCGGCGTATCGTCAATAATGAGGTCACAGCCAGTGGCAGTTTCCAGAGCGCGGATGTTGCGGCCCTCGCGGCCAATGATGCGGCCCTTCATCTCGTCAGAGGGCAGCGGCACCACGCTGACGGTGGCTTCACTGGTGGCATCGGCTGCGCAGCGGGCAATGGCCTGGCCGACCAGCTCACGGGCGATGGCATCACATTCGTCCTTCATGTTAGCCTGATAGGCGCTGATCTTCATGGCCTTTTCGTGGGTCAGCTCATCGTCAATGTTCTTCAACAACACGGCGCGGGCATCTTCCTGGGTCATGGCGGCGATGGTTTCCAGCTTTTCTGTCTGGCGCAGCTTGAGCTGTTCCAGCTCGTCCAGGCGGGCTTCCACCAGTTCGCCGCGCTTTTTCAGGTCCTCTTCCTTGCGCTCCATGGCGGCGGTGCGCTTATCCAGCGCTTCCTCCTTTTGGTCCATGCGGCGTTCCTGGCGGCTGATCTCCGCGCGGCGGTCCTTGATTTCCTTGTCGGCGTCAGCTTTCAGCTTGAACGCCTCGTCTTTGGCCTCGATGATGGTTTCCTTGCGCTTCTGCTCGGCAGCCTTGATGGCATCGTTCACGATGCGTTTGGCTTCCTCTTCGGCAGAGCCAATCTTGGCTTCGGCGGTACGCTTCCGGTTTTCCCCGCCAAAATAATAACCAAGCGCCCCGCACACGGCAGCGGCAACGACAACCAGCACCCACATCAAAATTGGGGGCATGGCAGTTTCACTCCTTACAAAACTCAAATCTAATGCAGGAGGGCGCAACACAAGCGGAACGCTTTTATTTCTGGCATACCTGAAAAGCCCGGGCAGCCCGCGCCTGTTTTATCTGGCAGCTACCATGGGTACACTGCCAGCATCTTACAGCGCAAGGGGCTGACCTTTGCGGTTCAAATACTGCCTGCGATATTCTATACAAAATGGGGCGATAATCCAAAGCATACCCAAAAGCGGATACACCTCAAGCCCCATATACACAAATAAAACGAAAAAACGCCAAATTTGCGGCGGTAAAACAAATATCTGAAAAGCGGCGTTCCCGATGGGCGACACCCTTAAGTCCTATTTAATATTGTAGCTACATTGCAGGGAATTGTCAAGGAATTGTTACAACACCGTGAACGTTCCCACCTGGCACAAAAATTGGCAGAAATGCACCTGCGGGGCCGCCTGCCAGTTTCAAAGCAGGGGCCCTGTCTGTATTCTTATGGGCAATACCGCATAATTCTAAGTACCGATACGGCGAGCGAGGTGCGGCAGATGCCGTGCCGCAGCTGCCGGAGCGATGCTTAAGCCGCAAGGCGGGAATTGTGCGGTGTTGCCTATGATGAATTGGGAGTAGCCGATAGCAAAGCGGGCCGGGAGCCCCTGCCGGGTGCGGCCCGTTTTTCCCATCATATCACAGTTTTGGGCCAAGGTCATCTTTTGTTACGGTGTAAAATTTTGCGCCGCCCCCTTGACTTCCCCGCCGGGGTGGTATATAGTAAAGGCAACTTCATCCTGAATAAAACGTTGAGGCAGACAATACATGTTGGAACGCGCAAAAGAGAGAACCGCCGCCGAATTTGGCGTGGTGCAAGCGGTTTTGCAGGCGGGCAGCACAGTTACCACTGCCGAGTGCGAAGGCGAACCTTCGCCGGGGTAGCGTCCCGTTACCGGCGCTTACAAAACAGGGCTTTGGGCCTTTGTTTTACGAGTGGGATGCTTTGCCGCGTCCAATTCGGGTGGAACCGTGGAGTATGAATTCGTATGCTTCATCCCGTTTATGGTCAAGAATGGGATGGAGCATTTTTGTTTACCCAAAGGAGCGTTTACCAATGAAAATCATTTACAAAGACGGCACTGTTGCCGAATGCCCGAAAGAAGAAGAACTGCACGTTCTGCGCCATACGGCTGCCCACATTATGGCACAGGCCATCAAGCGCCTGTATCCGCAGGCCGACTTTGCCTTTGGCCCCGCTACCGAAAACGGCTTTTTCTATGATGTTGACCTGGGCGATACCAAACTGAGCGATGAAGACCTTGCCAACATTGAAAAGGAAATGAAGAAGATCTGCAAGGAAAACCTTGCCATCAAGCCGTTCATCCTGCCGCGCGATGAAGCTGTGAAGCTGATGACCGAGCGCCAGGAGCACTATAAGCTGGAGCATATGGACGACCTGGCCGATGAGACCGAGTTCAGCTTCTACCAGCAGGGCGAGTACGTTGATATGTGCATCGGACCCCACCTGACCTACACCAAGGCTCTGAAGGCGTTCAAGATCACCCAGCAGAGCGGCGCTTACTGGAAGAATGACAAAGAGAACAAGATGCTGACCCGCATCAACGGCGTTGCTTTCCGCAACCAGGAAGAGCTGGAAGCCTGGGAAAAGCAGCAGCAGGAAGCCCGCGAGCGCGACCACCGCAAGATCGGCAAGGAAATGCGCCTGTTCATGACCGACGACCTGGTTGGCCGCGGCCTGCCCATGTTCCTGCCCAACGGCTACATCATCTGGCAGCAGCTGGAAGATTACATCAAGGGCAAGGAGCGCGAGCGCGGCTACCTGCACGTTATGACCCCCTGCATCGGCACCGTGAACCTGTACAAGACTTCCGGCCACTGGGATCATTACCGTGAGAACATGTTCCCCGCCATGGAGATGGAGGGTGAAAGCTATGTTCTGCGCCCGATGAACTGCCCCCACCACATGATGATCTACGCCAACCGCCCGCACAGCTATCGCCAGCTGCCCATCCGCATTGGCGAAATTGCCCACGACTTCCGTTATGAGTCCAGCGGCACCCTGAAAGGCATTGAGCGCGGCCGTCATTTCTGCCAGAACGACGCCCACCTGTTCTGCACCCCGGAGCAGATCAAGAGCGAAGTTGCCAATGTCTGCAGCCTGATCTTTGATGTCTACAAGGATTTCAACATCACCGATTACCGCTGCGTGCTGTCCCTGCGTGACCCCGCCGACAAGAAGAAGTACCATGACGACGACGCCATGTGGAACCATGCTGAGAGCGCTCTGCGCGAAGTTCTGACCGAGCTGGGCATCAACTTTACCGAGGAGATCGGCGAAGCTGCTTTCTATGGCCCGAAGCTGGACGTCAACGTTAAGCCCGCTGTCGGTGCAGAGTACACCCTGTCCACCTGCCAGCTGGACTTCTGCCTGCCTGCCAAGTTCCACCTGACCTACATCGACAAGGACGGCAGCGAGAAGACTCCCGTTGTGCTGCACCGTGCCATCCTGGGTTCTCTGGACCGCTTCATGGCTTATCTGATCGAAGAGACTAAGGGCCGCTTCCCCACCTGGCTGGCTCCCACCCAGGTCAAGGTTCTGCCCGTCAGCGAAAAGACGCTGGATTACGCCCGCACCGTTGCCGACAAGCTGACCGCTGCCGGTGTGCGCGTTGTGCTGGATGAATCCAATGAGAAGATTGGTTACAAGATCCGTGAAGCCCAGCAAGTTGACCGCGTGCCCTACATGCTGGTGCTGGGCGCTAAGGAGGCCGAGGCTGGCAACATCAGTGTGCGTGATCGCAAGGGCGAAACCACCACGCAGGAGCTGGATGCCTTCATCAACAATATCGTGACCGAGATCAAGGAGCGCCGCTACAACTAAGCGTTCCGCGGTTCCACCGAGCTTTACAGCTCCCGATTGCTTCCAGTCGGGAGCTGTTTTGGTATCGGGCCCGCAGATCGTTCATCATCAAGGTTGTTTACCATTCTAAGGAGGTGCAGCATTGAAACGTAAGTTTTTGACCCTGATCGCCGCTGTGGCTGCCGCCATGGCGCTGGCGCTTTCGGCGGGTGCCGAAGCCGCCACGCCGGAAACTGCCGGCAGCCTGACCCCGCTGATGCCCATGTTTGATACCGCTGACACCGGCATTGCCGAATACTCCGGCGATATCGTCCAGGAAGACGCCGCAACGTATGACGCTTCTTATAACACCAATGAAGATGTTGCCGCCAACGAGCGGGATGTTTACAACTACCTGACCGGCACCATGGGCATGAACAGCGCCGCCGCCAGCGGCGTGATGGCCAGCATGTACCGCGAATCCCGTTTTTATGTGGACATTACCAATGACTACGGCACCGCATACGGCCTGTGCCAGTGGTACGGCGACCGCTGGACCAATTTGCAGAACTACTGCAACAACAACGGCCTGGACTGGCATACCCTGTACGGCCAGATGCGCTTTTTGGAATATGAGCTGAACAGCCTTTCCAGCCTGCGCTCTTACATGTATGGTATCAGCAATGATGCCAACGGTGCTTATCATGCTGGGTACGAATGGTGCCGCGTGTATGAACTGGGCGGCAACACCTCTGATACCACCCGCTGCGATTCCCGCGGAACGCTGGCGCGCGATACCTTCTGGCCCAAGTACCAGAACGGCAGCACCGGCGGCTATACCGGCTGGCGCAGCGAGAACGGCCGCGATTACTGGTACGAGAACGGCGTAAAGCAGGGCACCACCGGCCGCGGCAAAGAAATCTATGATGCCTCCAGCGACGCCTGGTACTGGCTGGATGCCGTGGACGGCGGCGCAAAAGCCGTGAACAAAGATGTCTACCAGGAATCGGACGGCGGCAAGTGGGTGCGCTATGATGAAAACGGCCACATGATCAAAGGCGAAAACTGCCAGAACGGCAACTGGTATTACTTTGAGCCTGTCACCGGTGCCATGATCCACGGCCCGTGGACCCTGCCGGATGGCCGCAAGGTCTACTATGACCTGACCACCGGCATTATGCAGTACGGCAATGTGTCCATCAATGGCTCGCTGTATTACTTTGACCCGGTTTACGGCACAATGAAAAGCGGTGCTTTGACCAACTTCTGGGTCACAGACGGCAACGGCAAGAGCTTCTGGTATGAAAGCTGGGTGCGCCAGGGCTGGCAGCCGGGCAGCAGCAATTACCGCGGCAAGGAGATTTACGACCCCGCCAGCGGTGCCTGGTACTGGCTGGACAACGTACAGCAGGGTGCCAAGGCCACCAGCAAGGAAGTATACCAGGATTCCAACGGCGGCAAATGGGTGCGGTACGATGCCAACGGCCACATGATCAAGGGCTGGTACACCCAGGACGGTAAAACCTGGTATTACGACCTGACCACCGGCGCCATGTACAAAGGCTGGCACACCATTGAGGGTTCCACCTACCATTTTGATGAAACCACCGGCGTGAAGGGGTAAATCAGATACAAGGCAATACCGCATAATTCTAAGTGCCGATACGGCAAGCGAGGTGCGGCAGATGCCAAGCCAAAAGCGCAGATAATACTGGATGCTGCAAA
>ENA-UONS01002460-UONS01002460.1-human-gut-metagenome-genome-assembly--contig:-CS19-NODE-2460-length-14620-cov-9.347614_pt1 | contig 14620 bp, 10 predicted proteins | sample MGYA00242458_ERZ724005 | MGnify/ENA metagenome assembly ERZ724005
CCACCATGGCCAGCATCAGGAAGGACATGACGATCTGCATGGTGTAGGTGATGAAGGCGATCATCTCGCCCACCTGCATGGTGCCGTTGTCCATGGCCTTGCCGCCGAACCAGACGATGAGCAGGCTGGTGCCGTTCATGATCAGGGTCATAAAGGGCATCATGGCCACCATGGCGCGGTTGGTGAACAGCTGGGTGCCCATCAGGTCCTTGTTGGCCTTGTCGAAGCGCTGTTCCTCAAACTGTTCGCGGCTGAAGGCACGCACCGGCATGATGCCGGTGAGGATCTCGCGGCTGACGAGGTTCAGCCGGTCCACCAGCGTCTGCATGATCTTGAACTTGGGCATGGCCACGTTCATCAGGAAGAGGATGAGCAGCAGCAGCAAAGCCACGTCCAGCACCACGATCCAGGAAAGGCCCGAGCGGCTGCCCACCACATGGAGCACACCGCCGATGCCCAGAATGGGCGCATAGGCCACCATGCGCAGCAGCATGACGCAGACGAACTGCACCTGCTGGATGTCGTTGGTGGTGCGGGTGATGAGGGACGCGGTGGAGAAGTTTTCGATCTCCGCATTGGAGAAGTGGATGACGCTGGAGAAGGTCTCGCGGCGCAGGTCGCGGCCGATGGCGGCGGACACCCGGGAGGCCAGGAAGCCCACCGCGATGGACACGGCCACCATCAGCAGGGTCAGGGCCAGCATCTGGCCGCCTACCTTATATAAATAGTGCATCTGCACATCGTGGGCAATGCCCTGGGCCTCGTATTCCAGCCCCACCAGCAGCAGAGCCTGGCTCTTCAGGTTCTCCACCACGGTGTCGTCCAGCTGGCCGATGGCACCGGTCAGCTGCTGCTGCACGGCGTCCCGGCTGAAGCCGGGCATCTGGCTCATGGCGGCAAACTGGCCGCACACGGTGTCCAGGTCCTCCGCCGTAGGGGCCACAGTCTCGGTTTCCGTGTCGGTATTGCGGTCGGCACCGGAGGCCTGCAGGTCCGCAAGGCCGGTCATGCCCATGCCGGTCTGCCCGGCGGGGGTGTTGGCTGCCTGGGCGGCCGCCAGATACAGCACGATGTCCGGCGTGGTCACAGCATCTTCCAGCGCAGTGCGCTCGTCGGCGGTCAGGTCGGTGCGCAGGCGCAGCACATCGCCGTCGGCGGTGTAGGCGTTCTGGAAGGCAGCGGCGTCCTCCTCGCGCATCAGCAGCGAGAGGGCATCCAGCGTGCTCTGCCGCACTGTGTCGGGCAGGGGGCTTTCGATGCCGCCCTGCTGGATGCCGGTGTCCACGATCTTGCTGGTGTAGTCCGGCAGCGACAGATCGCAGTACGCCTGCACGAACAGCAGTGCGAACACCACGAGGCAGACGGCCCAGTGACGGGCCAGCTGCTTAAAGATCTTTGTCATGGTTTGGTTCTCCCTTCGGTTTGGTGGTACGCGCAGCATTTTCCGCAAGAATGGCTTCCATCAGCGCGCCGCGCAGCGCTTCCATCTGGGCCAGCTGTTCCGGCTCCAGCCGGGCCATGACACTGGAAAAGTAGTCCCCAAGAGCAGCCTCGCACTGTCGGCAGGCCTCGTATCCCTTGGGTGTGAAACGCACCAGCGTCTTGCGGCGGTCGGCAGGGTCGGCAAAGCGTTCCACAAGGCCGTCCTGCTCCATCTGCCGCACCGTGCGGGAAATGGCAGGAAGCGGTTGATGAAGCTCCTGAACAAGGTCGGAGATATAAACGGCACCGTCCTGTCCATGGAGCCGAATGCAGCCCAGCAGCCCTTCCAGCATGGGGAAGTGGCACTTGGGGCAGTCGGCCAGAGCGGCCTTCATGCCGGCCTTGGATGCTTTGCTCAGCCGGTGGATGTAGCGGCAAAGCCCACGGAAACTCAACGTGGATTCCTCAGACACGCGATCCCTCCTCTCAAAAATTGCTTAACAGCTGTTAACTGTTAACGCTTGATAATAATAGGCTTTTGCAGGCCGGATTGCAACCCCCTGCAGGGATTGTTTCACAAAAGTTCACAAACGTTTGTGTCCCGCATACACATAAAGCAAAGGGGGCGTCGGGCATGGAACAGCGTTTGTGGATGATCCTGCAATTGTTCGGCGGGGCGGCACTTTTCTTATACAGCATGGACACCCTCACGGACGCTTTGCAGCAGGCGGCGGGGGACACCCTGCGGCAGGCCCTTGCCCGGCTCACGGTCCACCCGCTGGCCGGGGTGCTCACGGGGGCGGCGGTCACGGCGGTGGTGCAGAGCAGCTCGGCGGTCACGGTGCTGGTGCTGGGCCTTGTGGGGGCCGGGCTGCTGACCCTGCAGCGGGCCGTGCCGGTGGTGTTCGGAGCCAACATCGGCACCACGGTCACCGCGCAATTGCTGGCCTTCCGGCTGGAAGATGCCCGGTATCTGCTGCTGGTGGCGGGGCTGCTGCTCTGGTTCGCGGGGCGCGGGCGTCTGCACGCAGCCGGGCAGGCGCTGTTTGCTTTCGGCCTGCTGTTTGAGGGCATCGCGGTCATGGCCGAGGCCATGGAGCCGTTGGCAGCGGGGCCGGTGTTCCGGCAGTGGATGGCCCAGGTGCGGCACCGCCCCGGCCTGGGCCTGCTGGCAGGGCTGGGCATGACCCTTGCCGTGCAGAGCAGCTCCGCCACCATTGCGGTGCTGCAGCGGGCGGCCGCCCGCCCCGGGCCGGACGGCGGGTGCCTGCTGGGCCTTGCGGGAGCCATCCCGGTGCTGTTGGGGGACAACATCGGCACCACCGTCACGGCGGTGCTGGCATCGGTGGGGCAGAGCCGGGACGCCAAACGTCTGGCGGCGGCCCACGCCCTGTTCAACCTGTCCGGGGCGGCGGTGTGCTGGCTGCTGCTGCCCCAGTTCACCGCGCTGGTGCGGCTGGTCTCGCCCCACGGGCCGGAGAGCGCCGTGCTGGCCCGGCAGATCGCCAACGCCCACACCCTGTTCAATCTGGGCTGCACGGTGCTGTGGCTGCCCCTGACCCCTTGCATGGTGCGCATCGTGTGCATTCTTTTGCCGGAAAAGCACGCCCCCCTGAGTTGAAATGAACGCCTTAAAATGGTATAATGACAATGTATCGAACAAATTTTGTGACGCTTTTGTTGCACAAATGATAAACGGACCCTTCTGTGGGCCTGCAGCGGTGTGCGGCTGCCAGGGCACAGAGCGAACCAAGAGGACGTGTTTACTATGAAGGATATCATCAACGGGTTGATCGAGCGGTTCCGCAGGCAGCATGTACAGGCCCGGCGCTATGTGGCCATGATGCTGGTGCTGGCCCTGCTCACCACCCTGTTCGTCAACTGGCAGCTCCATGGGGTGGGCATCTCCATGACTGCCGACTACCACTGCGGCTACGAGGAGCACCAGCACACGGCGGCCTGCTACGAAAAAGTACTCACCTGCGGTTACGAGGAGGGCGAGCCGGAAACGCCCGTCACCTCTTCGGACAGCAGCGCCGATCCGGTGTCCGCCTACAGCGCGGCCGAGCCGGAAGAGCCGGAAGAGCCGGTGCAGACCGAGCCGGAGACCATCTGGGTGCCCCATGAGCACACCGATGCCTGCTACGAGGAGCACCGGGTGCTGACCTGCTGTCAGGAAGAGCACGAGCACACCGACGACTGCTTTGACGAGTACGGTGCGCTCATCTGCGGCGAGTTCGAGCATATCCACGACGACAGCTGCTACACCACCGAGTATGAGCTGGTGTGCGGCCTGGACGAGGGCGAACTGGTGGAGGAGCCCAACCCCGCCTATCAGGAAATGCCTGCCAGCCGCCCCGTGGTGGACCTGCCCACTGAGCCGGCCGAGACCACCCCGGAGGAGCCGGTGCTGCATCACCACACCGACGCCTGCTACACCGAGGAGCTGGTGTGCACCATCCCGGAGCACCACCACACTGTGGAGTGCCTGGCCGATACCCAGGCCGACGTGGAGACTGCCGAGGAATGGCAGGCCGCGGCCAACGTGGCCCTGAACGGCAACTGGGCCGAGGACCTGCTCACCGTGGCAAAGTCCCAGCTGGACTACCAGCAGAGCGACAAGAACTTCAAGCTGGATGTGGAGGACCAGCAGGTGCTGCGCGGCTACTCCCGCTATGGTGCCTGGTACGGCAACCCCTACGGCGCCTGGGACGTGATGTTCCTGTCCTACTGCCTGCACTTTGCGGGTGTGCCCCAGACGGTGGTGCCCCAGCGTGCGGGCGTGATGGCCCTGCACAGTGACCTGCGCGGCTCCCAGTGGCTCACCGACGCCGACGGCTCCACCGCAAGGCCCGGCGATATCGTCATCTACAACACCCTCACCACCGAGCAGGTGGCCGTGGACGAGAGCTCCTATGGCATCGCCCTGCTGGACCTGGACGAGGACCCCGACACCGCCGCCCAGCTCACGGCTTCCGAGCCGCAGGTGGACACCCGCACCGTGACCACCGAGACGGTGGGCGTCGTGTCCGCCGTGGACCCCGACGCCGGGACCCTGACCGTGATCTCCGGCAACGTGGACGGCAAGGTGGCCGAGGTGCCCGCTGCCATGTCCGACGTGACCAGTGTCATCTCGGTGACCGGCGCCTATGCCGCCGAGACTACCGCTGTGGCTCCGGAGGACCCGGCAGGCTCCCAGGAGGAGCTGGACGGCAGCTATGCGCTGCTGGAAGATGAGGATGGCTTTGGGGCTACCGTGGACTGGGTGGGTGACGCCGACCCCTACGGCATCGCCCTGCTGGCTGCCGGGGACGACCATGATCTGAACACCTGGATCACGGATGTCAATTATGAAAAGACGACCGACGGGAAAACATGGACGTCTATCGGCGCGGGCAGCGTGACCGTGGACAGCGGCACCCACGTCCGCGTGAACCTGAAGTATACCGTGAATGCCGGTGTGCTGACGCCCACCCACAATACCCTGACCTACCAGCTGCCCAAAGGCCTGCCTATGCCGGATGTGACGACGGGCAACATCGTGGATGAGTCCGACAAGGACGAGGCCGGCAATGCAAAGGTCGTGGGCAGCTTCACCGTTGACACCGACGGCACTGTGACCCTGACCTTTACGGACGAAAAGTTCATCGGCACCGACGAGAAGGGCGGCCTGCCATTCACCGGTACCTTCAAGGCCGCCGTTACGGCGAGCGCCGACAACTTTGAGGACAAGAAGGAGTTCAAATTCAAGGACGACTGCATCCTGACCATCAAGAAGAAAACGGCAGATATAAAGATCAGCAAAGGGAGTGGGTCTCCGCTGATTACGAACCGTAAGGACGGCACCTTTGTAAATAATTATGAGGTGACGGTGGGGACCACCAACGGCACCAAAGACCCGGTGATCCTTACGGATACCCTGAACACGAATAGGAATGGCGAAAACCGTAGCGACTACCTGAAGGGCGGCAAATATCTGGTAGACTCCTTTAAACTTTACAAGGTGGATGCTTCGGGCACAAAAACGGAGATTGACGTCCCTGCGCATGAACTGAAAACCGACGGCAACGGCAACCCCCAGGTGGTCCTTGCTCCGCTGCCTGCATTGGAGGCCGGAGAGAAGTACATCTGGAACTACGACGTTCAGCGGGACTATGCGGACTTTGACAAGATGCCCAACGGCGTCGCTATCATCAACAACACGGCGAAAGCCGAGGCAGGGCGCAATGTAAAAGATGCGGCTGACGCATGGTACACATGTAAAACCTCTCGCATTGAGAAGAAGGGCCAGTACGACCCCAAAACAGGCCGCATCCAGTGGACGATCACTGTAAAGGTACCCCATTCTTTCCTGGGGTCCTATCTCCTGCAGGGCTGCAAGATCACAGATGACTTGCCAGACGGTGTGAAAATCGTAGGGGATGTAAAGGTAGGCAACGATACGATATCGGCAGAGGAATTCCAGAAAAACGGCTATACCATCCCGGCGGAGTATGGGCAAACAGAGCTGAAGATCACCTTTGAGACCACCACCCCCATCGGCGGCGGCTCGGTGACCAATACAGCACAGATCGAGACCAAGAGCAAACACACCTTTGAGGCCTCGGATACTGTGAACATCGGGAAGGGCGATTGGAGCCTGAGCAAATCCATTGCCACCAGGGGCGAGACGCCCACCTGGAACCTCTCGGCCACCAACAAGGCCGGTGAAGCGGAGTTTACCCTGTGGGATGTGCTGGCCGACGCTAAGAACGACCAAGGAGAGGAAAAAAAGAACACCCACTATGCCATTGCAAAAGAGCTGGATGACGCCATCAAGGCCAATCTGACCCTGACCATGCACGACAACACGAAGTTGACCTATGCGCAGGCTGTCGAGGCGGGCAACACCATCGAGATGACCTACTACGCCGACAGAGACGGCACAACACAGGTAAACGCAGGTGACTCGCGCACCCGTGTGCGCAGCTTTACCATCCATGTGAAAGCCGGGGACAGCCAGAACCCCGTGCGCAGCATCTCGGTGACCGGCATCCCCACCCACGAGGAGCGCGACGACGTGCCCACCGGTGAGGTGTGGACCTATAAGAACACCATCCATATCGACGGCGTGAGCGGCAATGATTCGGCAGAGGACACCTACCGCAGCTACAAGAGCTTTGAAAAACGGGTGTCGGCGAACAGCGATCAGGACGAATCTGGTTACCAAAGCGGAGACCAGACCTACCAGTACAGTAAACTCGACGGCAAAAACCTCCACTATCAGCTGGTGGTGCAGACCTCCGCCGACGATAGGGACAAAATCACGGTTACCGACACCCTGCCGGAAAACGTCGGCTTCAAGGTGGATAATGTCAAGATCGCGCTGGATGAGGGCGATTTTGTAAAGATCAGCGATAAAAATGTAGACTGGGCGACGGCAGAGTATGACAAAACTACCCGGAAGCTCACCATTAAAATCAGCAACTACAACAAGTCGGGGAAGGAACACCGCATCCGCATCCAGTACAAAGTGAGCGTGAGCGACGATCCCCGCTGGAAGAACCCCTCGGTGGGCGAGCTGACCTATACGAACAGCGCCACTTGGGGCGAGCAGACCGACACCACCACCACCACCGTGACCCGCAAGGTGGAGCAGGTGAAAAAGACCGGCTGGCAGGACCCCGGCAACGACCGGAAGCTGCACTATCAGGTGGTCATCAACCCGGCCGGTGATGATCTGTCGGCCGGGCAGACCAGAGCGGAGAAGATCGAGCTGTGGGATAACATCAGCACCACCAATGGTGCCATCGCCACCGGCGATGTCAACTCGGTCAAGTTGTATTTTTACGATTACGACGAAACAGTCGGCGTGACCACCGGCAAAGAGGTGCCGCGCAACATGTACCGCATCCTGGAAGCGGACAAGAACGGCTGGCTCCATATGGAAATCCCCAATATGGCGGCCCTGATCCTTGTGTATGACTGCAATGTGAAGGATGGCAGTGCTGCCGCCAGCTACCAGGTGAGCAACACCGTGACCCTGAGCAACGGCAGCAAATCCAGCGACAGCGGCATCACCTACCAGGTCAAGGCGGATGCAACGGCCACCACCGCACAGTTCGTGCTGCGCAAGAAGGACAGCTACTCCGGCGTGTCGCTGGAGGGCGCGGAGTTCACCATTTACCAGTACGATACGGTAAGCGGGCAGTTCGTCCCGTGGACCGGCAACGGCACGGGCACCCTGACCACGGACGAAAACGGTCAGGCCAGTCTGGCTGTGCTGAATAGTGAGACTGCAAGCTGCCTGAAACCGGACGTGCTGTATAAGCTCGTGGAGACCAAAGCACCCACGGACTATCAGCTGGATGCCACCCCGCACTACCTGCTGTTCCGCAAGAACGCCAGCGCGGAGAACGAGCAGCAGGCCTTTGCAAAGGCGACCGGCCAGGCCGATGGCACCACGACCCTGACTGTGGACGGTGAGACGGTGGACCTGAACCGCAATGTGCAGGTGGGCAGCGATGCCGGCACCACGACCGCCGAATACAGCAACGTGTACAGCAACCTGACCGTCAGCAAGCTCTGGCTGGACCAGGATACCAAAAAGCCGGTGGAACCGGCGGTGGACAGCATCCACATCAAGGTGTGGCAGTACACCGACAATGACAAGGACAGAACGTTGTTTGCCGAAGCCGACCTGACCGCACCGGCGTGGACCTGGTCCGAGTCGGGGGACAAGCTGCCCCTGACGGACAAGAACGGCAATGCGTACCACTACCTGGTGGAGGAAACGACCACCGGCAACTGGAACGTGTACATTGACAACAACGGCGTGCAGACCGGCAATATCACGGTGCAGAACTACGTCTACACCGGCTACGAGCTGCCGTCCACCGGCGGCATGGGCACGGCACCCTTCGGGGTGCTGGGCGGCGCACTGGCCGCTGCAGCAGCCCTGCTGCTGGTCCGCAAACGGAAACAGAACGAGGAGGAGTGAGCAGCCATGAAACAAAACAAAAACAACCGGTTTGCCGCTCTTCTGCTGGTGCTGTGCATGGCCGTGTGCTGTGCACTGCCCGCGCTGGCAGCCCCCGCGGCCAGCGCCAACATCGACCTGAGCCGCACCGGCAGCATGGACGTGACCCTGTACGACCACCAGAACGACGTCCCCCTGCGGGGCGGCGCACTCACCGTGTACAAGGTGGCGGACGTGGCCCGCACCAACGGCGACCTGCACTTTGTGTACACCGCCGACTTTACGGGCTGCGGCATCGCGCTGGGCGACCTGACGGACAGCACGCTGGCTTCCAGCCTGGAAGCCAAGCTGCCCGCCCGCGCCGCTGGCACCACCCATAAGATCAGCGAGCAGGGCATCGTCTCCTTTGACGCGCTGCCGCTGGGCCTGTACCTCGTGGTGCAGACCGAGAACTCCAAGGGCTACGAGGCCATCAATTCCTTCCTGGTGTCGCTGCCCATGGCGGACGAAAGCGGCTGGCTCTACACCGTGGACGCCACCCCCAAGGTGGGCGCGCCCACGCAGGAGGTGACCCCACCCGAACCGGAAACTCCCAGCAAGCCTTCGGAACCGGACAAACCGTCCGAGCCGGAGAAGCCTTCGGAGCCGGACAAGCCCACCCAGCCCGGCACCCCGGATGAGCCGGACAACCCGGACATGCCGGTGGACCCCAACGACCCCAACCGCCCGGTGTCGCCCGGTACGCCGGATAACCCGGTGAACCCCGGCAACCCGGACAACCCCGTGGCCCCCGGCAACCCGGACAACCCGGTGGCCCCGGGCCGCCCGGACGGCAATGCACTGCCCCAGAGCGGCCAGCTGAACTGGCCCATCCCGTTCATGGCCTGCAGCGGCGTGCTGCTGTTTGCCGTCGGCTGGGTGCTGGACCGGAAGGAGACGCTGGCATGAACACAAAGCAGAAGATCGGCCGCGCCTGCATGATCGTGGGCATCCTGCTCATTCTGGGCGCACTGGCCCTGCTGGGCTATAACCAGTGGGACGCCAACCGCGCCGACAAGGCTTCACAGGACGCCCTGGGCAAACTGGAAGAGACCCTGACCGAGACCATTGAGGACAAGACGAAGGACGAAGAGCCGGTGGTCCAGCCGGAGCTGGACCCGGAGCAGGAGATGACTGTCACCGACATCGACGGCTGGGGCTACATCGGCTACCTGTCCATCCCGTCCATCGGGCTGGAACTGCCCGTGATGAGCGAGTGGAGCTATGCGGGCCTCAAGGTGGCCCCGGGCCGCTACTCCGGCTCCACCTACGCCGACAACATGGTGGTCTGCGCCCACAACTACGCCAAGCATTTCAGCCCCATCAAGTGGCTGGCCCTGGGCAGCGAGGTGTACTTTACCGACATGGACGGCCAGCGCTGGAGCTATGAGGTGTCCAACGTGGAGACCATCCAGCCCACGGATATCGACAAGATGATCACGGCCAGCGACGAGGACGCCTGGGACCTGACCCTGTTCACCTGCACCACCGGAGGCCGTGCCCGCTGCGCCGTGCGCTGCACCCGCACCGGTTACCCGGTCTTGGAGACCAGCGCGGCAGGGCGGATCACGGAGTAAGCAGGACGATTTGGAATTGCCTCCGCTTTGCTCTGGCAATATCAGCGGAAAATTATTTTTAAAGATATGCAATCCCGGAAAATCTGCGGATTTTCCGGGATTGTTTTTTCACGGATGGGCGTTAAGGAAAGTGGCCTGTTCTCTGGAAGGCAAACGATTTAGAATGCCCTCCGCTTTGCTCTGGGCATAAATAGCAGAAAAATTATTTTAGATTTGGCAAATCCGGCAGGGCTGCAGCCCCGCCGGATTTGCAATAAAAAATAATATTTCCTCTAATTATGGCGCAGCGCACGCGGAGCCATTTTAAATCGTCCTGTTCCGGTTTCCCGCAAGCGTACAGGGAACTGTCGCGCCAGCGTCCACAAAAAAGCACCCGCCATGCGGATGCACAGCGGGTGCCTTGAAGGGCTCTGCGGGGGTGCTCAGTGGGTGGTGCCCATGTCCACAGCCAGGTCGGCGTCGTTCTTCACAACGGCCTCCACGGCCTTCTCCAGGCCGCGGGCGATCTGGTGCAGGTCCATGCTGGGGGTGCCCAGGGGCTTGTTGACCACCTGCTCCATGGCGTAAGGCACATGGATGAAGCCGCCCCGGATGTTGGGGTACTTCCTGTCGATGAGGTACAGCAGGGTGTACATCAGGTAGTTGCACACATAGGAGCCTGCAGTGTAGGACAGGGCGGAGGGGATGCCTGCGTCCTTGATGTTCTGCACCATGGCCTTCACGGGCAGAGAAGTGAAGTAGGCGGTCTCGCCGTCCTCCTGGATGGTCACGTCGATGGGCTGATAACCGGCGTTGTCGGCGATGCGGCCGTCCATCAGGTTGATGGCCACCTTTTCCGGGGTGATGGCGGAGCGGCCGCCGGCCTGACCGATGCAGATGACCACATCGGGCTGATTTGCCTGAATGGCAGCTTCCAGCACCTCACCGGCACGGATGAACTCGGTGGGCACTTCCTGCTTGACGATCTCGGCACCGGCGATGGTGTCGGGCAGCAGCTTTACCGCCTCAAAAGCGGGGTTGACGGTCTCGCCGCCAAAGGGGTCGAAACCAGTGAGCAGAATCTTCATAGTAAAAAGCCTCGATTCTCAGATATAAATGGACGGCTCCAGAACGGTGAGCTGTCCGTGATCCATGATCATGCGGTTGTCCACATAGATGCAGGGAGCGTGGGTGACCAGATCGTAATGGCCGGAAGCATCCTGCACACCGCCCAGCGCGATGTTGCGCCCGAACCCGATGTGGCAGGTGCCATAGGTGGATTCGTCCTCGATGTAGCAGTTGCCTGCACAGCGGGAGTGGGTGTTGAGCCCGATGCCGAACTCCGCCGCCACCACCATGTTCTCCGGGTCGTGGAAGCGGGCCAGAAACTGCTTGAGCCGCCTGCCGCTGGCATTGTCCTCGATCTCCACGATGCGGCCGCCGCGCAGCTCCACCCGCACGGGGCTGTCCACGATGCCGATATAGCCCATGGAGCCGTCCAGGATCAGGGTGCCGTTGGTGTCGCTCTCCACCGGTGCCACATACACTTCCACGCTGGCAGAGGAAAGGCCCTTGCCGTCGTGGCAGCAGCCGTTGAAGAAGCCGGGCACACGCCCCTCGATGTTGAAATCCAGGTTCGTGCCAAGCTCCGTGGTCACATGGATGTGGCTGGCGTTCTGGTAGCAGGCCATGATGATGCTGGCCATGATCCTGCTTTTGGGCAGGCTCATGTTCAGGAAGTCGTAGCTCAGCAGTGACTGCCCGTTGCGGGTGCTCAGCGGCAGCGACAAAAACCGGTTGCGGCGGGCAATGACCCGCTTGACGGCCCGTGTGGTGATGAGGGAATACTCGGCAGCACCGATCACGGCGTTGTAGGGGTCAAAGGCGTCCTCGCGGTCGTCGAAATACTGGCCCACCTGCTCGTGCAGGTCGTCCAGCATCAAAACATCCGCCACGCTGCCCACCGCCTGTGCGGCTTGCTGCATGGCTGCTACCTCGACAGCATACTTCTGGCTGGATACGATCAGGATGCGTTCGCCTGCACGGAGCCGGACCCAGTCCCGTATAATGACATCGGCCCCGTGCTGTATTGCTTGTTCCATTGAATCACTCGATCTAACAAAAAAATTACTTCAGGAGGATCATCATCACGATCTGGACCACCATCATGATGATGGCGACAGGAACCTGATTCTTGATGACGCCCATGGGCTTCTTCATATCCAGCAGTGCCACGGGCACGGTGTTGAAGTTTGCAGCCATGGGGGTGCACAGGGTGCCGCAGAAGCCGCAGGTCAAAGCCAGCATGCCGATGACCACCGGGTTTGCGCCGTGGGCCAGCACGAACGGGTAGCCGATGCCCACGGTCATCACGGTGATGGCGGCGTAGGCGTTGCCCATGATCATGGTGAACAGCATCATGCCGATGGCGTACACCACGATACCGGCGTTCACATTGCCCTCGGGGATGATGTGGCTGACCAGGTCAGAGATCACATCGCCGACACCGGCAGCGGTGAAGACGGAGCCAAGGCAGGCCAGCAGCATGGGCAGCATGGACAGGGGGCCCACGGTGGACAGCATGCGCTCGGAATCGTTCAGGAAGGTGGAGGGCTTGTTGTCGCGGTTCATGATCATCAGCAGGATGATGGCCACGAGAACGCCCAGAGCCACGCCGTTCAGGGCGGACAGGCCGATGCCCAGGCCGGTGATGGCGCAGATGACGGCCAGCATGCCGATGCTCAGGGTGGGGACAAAGATCTTCATGCCGATCTTCTCATAGGTAGCCTCGGTCTCGGCCTTGGTGGCAGCAGAGACAGCGCCCTTCTTGACCTTCTTGAGGATGGCGGGGATGCACATCACCACCACCAGGATGCCGCTCACCAGAGAGGGCAGCCAGCGGCCCAGGGCAAGCACGACGCCCAGCACGGCCCAGAAGATAAAGGTGCCCACGGGTTCCGGGTTCTCCTTATCCTTCAGGTTCTTCACACCGCAGTAGATGCACAGCAGGCCGATGATAAAGTAGATGATCTCCATCACCTTGGTGGACAGGCTGTAATCAGCACTCATAAAAAAGCTCATTCTTCTGTCCTCCCTTACTTATAGTACTTCTGGATCATCTTGCGATCCTTGATCACATAGAATACGATGGCGACCACAGTGGCAATGATGCACACGGGGATCTCGATGGCAGCCAGCTGGGCCAGCTCCACCTCGATGCCCAGGCCGGCCAAAGTGCTCTGCACCAGCAGGCCGCCGGAGCCGCCCACGAACAGGACCTGACCGAAGAACCAGGTGATGTTCTCCATGCCGGAAGCCATGCCCTTCAGCTCCTCGACATGCTCCTCATTGGGCTCATAGCCCTGTGCCACAATGGCACCTTCGGCCATGGGCATGATGACGGGGCGCACGAAACCGGCCACGCCGCCAAAGCCCACGTTGAAGGCTGCAAAGATCGAGCGCATCACGCCGTAGATGCCGATGACTAGGCCGGAGGTGGCACCCTTGAACTTGCCGATCAGGGCAGCGGCTGCTTCACGCAGGCCGTTGCGCTCCAGCGTGCCGGTGACCAGCATCACGATGATGAAGATGGCCATGCTGCGGTTTGCCACAAAGGTGCTGCCCAGCGTTTCCAGCAGGGTGACCGGGCCCAGACCGCCAACCAGTGCAGTCACAACGGCTGCCACCAGAATGACCAGAATGGAGTCCAGCTTCAGTGCAAAGCCAGCGATGACGATGACAATGCCGAGTAGTTTCAGTAGTTCCATAATTGCCTTCCTTTATACTTATATTTTCCCGGCGCTGTGCTGGCGGTCCGCCTGTGGGTCAGCAGGCAGGCCGTCGGCACTACGCCGAAAAGTCCAGAGAAAATGCCTTACAGGCGGATAAACGCTGCCAGCAGCAGAGAAAAGCCTCCTGCCGTAAGCCACAGCGGCACCAGACGACGGCCCAGGTGAGCTCCGATATCGCAGTGCTCCAGCACCCCGGAGGCCTTCATGGGCACCACCGTGGTGGCTTTGGGCACGGCCTCTGGGCTGCCGTAGGGGTTGGTGGAGGTAAACTCACCAGTGCCGATCTCCCCGGGGCAGGCGTACACCCCAAACCAGGAGGACAGCAGCCCACCCTTGCCAGCGCTTGTCTTGCACACGCGCACCAGCTGCACGGTCAGTGCCTCGGCCCTGCGCTCCTCCACCATCAGGTTGACGCGCATCATGTTCACAAGGTTCAGCACCGAGGACACGGCGATGAGAGCGTCCAGGATCAGGACCAGGATCAATAACGAGTGCATGGGGCACACCTCCTGCAAACAGAGCAAGGGCTGCGGCAGCCCCTGGTGCTTTCGTAAGATGGAAATAGTATACCATAAAGTGGGACGAATTGTAAATGAAATATAGATAATCTGTCTAGGCTTCCTAAAAAAGGAAAAATCCCCTGTTTCCCAAAGGAAACAGGGGATTTGCGCCGTTTGGCAGAAATTACTTGTTGCGGATGTACTCATCCATGGCCTTGGCGGCAGCCTTGCCGGCGCCCATGGCCTTGATGACGGTGGCGGCACCGGTCACGGCATCGCCGCCGGCGTACACGCCGTCACGGCTGGTCTTGCCCTCGTCGCCCTCGGTGACGATGCAGCCGTGCTTGTTGGTCT
>ENA-UONS01002464-UONS01002464.1-human-gut-metagenome-genome-assembly--contig:-CS19-NODE-2464-length-14616-cov-5.608337_pt1 | contig 14616 bp, 13 predicted proteins | sample MGYA00242458_ERZ724005 | MGnify/ENA metagenome assembly ERZ724005
TGGGACCGTTTCTTTTCGCGAAAAGAAACGGTCCCAATGGAAAAAGAAACGGTCCCAATCAGAAAAAAGGAGTGAAAATATGAATTCAAATGAACCACTAGCATATAGAGTAAGGCCTAAAACGCTTGAGGAATATGTTGGTCAAAAACATATATTAGGAAAAGATAAAATTTTATATAGAACAATAAAAGCAGACAGGTTATCAAGTTTGATTTTATTTGGACCTCCGGGATGTGGAAAAACATCACTTGCAAAGGTTATAAGTGAAACAACGAAATATAGATTTTATAAAATAAATGCAGTAACGGCAGGGGTTGCAGACATAAAAGCAGTTATAGAAGAAACAAAGAATTTTATGTTAAATCCAACAGGAAAAGCGATATTATTTATAGATGAAATTCATAGGTTTAACAAACTTCAACAAGATGCATTATTACCATTTGTTGAAAATGGGACAATAATTTTGATAGGTGCAACAACGGAAAATCCGTATTTTGAGGTAAACAAAGCTTTGATTTCGCGTTCGATGGTTGTAAAACTAGAGCCACTTGATGAGGAAGATATATTTGAAGTTTTAAAAATGGCACTAAAAAAACCGGAAGGACTTGGGGAATATAATATTAATATAGAAGATAAAACATTAAGAAAATTATGTACAATATCAAATGGGGATGTAAGAACAGCTTTAAATTCATTAGAAATTGCAGTTCTAACAACTGAGATGGATTCAAATGGAGTAATAAATATAACAGATGAGGTTTTGAAAGATTGCGTACAAGAGAAAAAGGCGGTATTTGATAAAAAGGGTGATTCACATTATGACAATATAAGTGCATTTATAAAATCACTAAGGGGTTCAGATCCAGATGCTGCAATATTTTATTTAGCAAGAGCGATAAATGCGGGAGAAGATCCGATGTTTTTAGCTCGTAGAATAGTAATTTCCGCATCAGAAGATGTAGGAATGGCAAATCCAAATGCGCTAGTTATTGCAAATTCTGCAATGCAAGCTGTAAATATGGTAGGAATGCCAGAAGCAAGAATTATTTTAGCAGAAGCGGCTGTTTATGTTGCAACATCGAAGAAATCAAATGCATCATATTTAGCTATAAATAGAGCTTTAGAAGATGTTGCAAGCAAAGATACAGGAGAAGTTCCTATGCATATTAGAAATGCACCAGCTAAGGGAATGGAAAGTTTGGGATATCATCAAGGATATTTATATCCACACGATTTTCCAGGTCATTATGTGGAGCAGCAGTATTTGCCTGATAAGATGGTTGGAACTAAATATTATATAAAAGATGAGAATTGTGACTAAGTTTTTTCTGATTGGGGACGGTTCTTTTTCCGAAAAAGAACCATCCCCAATCAGAAAAAACATCCCCAATACGAAAAAAAGGAGTAAAAAAATGAATGTAGGATTTATATCACTAGGATGTAGCAAAAATTTAATAGATACAGAAGTAGCAATAGGAAAATTTAAGGAACACGAATTTAATATAGTAAATAATCCAAAAGAAGCAGATATAATAGTTGTAAATACTTGTGGATTTATAGAATCTGCTAAAGAGGAAGCTATAAACACTATTTTGGAGATGGCTGAATACAAAAATGGAAGATGCAAGTTTTTAATAGCGATGGGTTGTTTAGTCCAAAGATATTATAAAGAGTTGGCTAAAGAAATGCCAGAAGTTGACTTATTTTTGAAGATTGAAGATTATAACAGATTATGGGATAAAGTTGCAGAATTATTAGAGCAACCTGATTTGTCAAAAGAAAACGATGCCGTAACCCCTACAATAGCTAGCCAAAATACAAAAACGAACGACGAGGATAATAAAATTAAGCAACTACCGATGTTTGCCGAAAAAGAGTATTTAGCAAGAACTGTTTCTACAGGTGAAAATTATGCTTATTTAAAAATAGGCGAAGGATGTAGTAATATGTGTACATATTGTGCAATTCCATATATAAGAGGCTTATTTATAAGTAGAAAGATGGAGGAAATCTTAGAAGAAGCTAAAATGTTAGCCAACAAAGGTGTAAAAGAAATTATTGTTATTGCTCAAGATACAACTAAATATGGAGTAGATTTATATGGTGAATCAAAACTTGCTGAACTTCTTCAGAAAATAAGTGAAATTAAGGGAATTGAGTGGATAAGATTTTTATATAGCTACCCAGAGGGCATTACAGACGAACTAATTGATACAGTTAAAAATAATGATAAAATTTGCAAATATTTTGATATTCCAATTCAACATATTTCAAATGATGTATTAAAAAGAATGAATAGAAAAACCTCAAAAGAAAATATTGTAAATTTAATAAATAAAATAAGAAAAGAAATTCCAAATGTTATCCTAAGAACAAGTTTAATAGTAGGGTTTCCAGGTGAAACAGAGCAAGATTTTACAGAACTATTAGATTTTGTTAAAAGCACTAAATTTGATAAACTAGGTGTGTTTAAATATTCTAAAGAAGAAAATACACCAGCTGCCAAAATGCCAAATCAAATACATTATATGACAAAAAACTCTAGATATAGGAAAATAATGAGTGAGCAAAAAGAAATTTCCAAGAAAAAACTTGAGGAACAAATAGGAAAGAAAATGCAAGTTTTAATTGAAAATGTTTCTTTTGATGGTAAATATTTGGTGGGTAGAACAAGAAATGATGTACCAGAAGAAGATGGAATTGTGTATATTAAAAGAACAGATGAAAATGAAAATTTGCTAAATCAGTTTATTTGGTGTAAAATAGTAGATGTAAGTGATTATGATTTAATTGCAGAAGTTGAATAATAGAAAAAAGGAGGGAGCTAGAATGTCAAAACAAAGAAGTATTTCAAGTGAACAACTGCTATATATATTGATGAATAAAAGAGAAGAAGAAAATCAAAAAAAAGGAATAATAAAAAAAGAATTAAAAAAAGATAGTTGCAAAATATTAGGATTATTTCCATATAAGAGCAAAGTAACTGGAGAAGTAAAAGCTGGAAGATTATTTTTAATAAGTGAATTACACGATGGATATCAGTATGATATTATATATGATGAAACAGGAGATGTAATTGCGTATAATGATTATAGCGAAAAAAATGGATTGACAGTTGCAAAGGAAATAGAATTAGATAAGGAAAGATTAGAAAGACAAATTGATTTAATAAGAGGAAAAGATGTAGAAGATGACGACAATAGCTCAAGTAATAATGATACATCAAAAGCAGGAGATGGAAGAGACTTAGCCAGTAAAGAACATGAAGAAAAAACGCAAAATAAAACAGAAGAACCTAAAAAAATTGAAACAGGCGAAGTTGATATAAATCAAGGACAACTAAGAAATCTAAAAGATGATATTTCGATGGACCATAGAACAAGAATAAGATTAGATACAGTTATTAATGGGCAAGAATTATGGAGAATTTTAGGAATACAAGAATCCTTGAATGGAAGAATGCCTAATGGAGTATCTGAAAGAGCTTTTCAAAAAGGATATTTAACAAGAATAGATTCTAAAGAATTATGTGAATTAGAGGCTTCAAGAGGAGAAAAGGTAAAGGCAAGAAAAGCAGAAGATACATTTGCAATTGTATCACCTAGTGGAGATATTGTAGAACTTGATGAAGGCGTTATTGAGCCTGTAGACTTAGGCCCAAGAGAAGATAGATTACTTCAAGAACAAAATAGGGAAAGATGGGCAGATGGAGAACATACATTTAAACCAGCAACAGATATGACATTAACTAGAACATCAATGTGGAGAATAAAAGATGTTAATTCAAGATTTACAGCAAATGAAGAATGGTTTTTGGGTGTTGATTATAATGAAGATTATGTAAGAAACGGAAGCAAACCATCTGATTCAAGATACTTAAAAGAGGTATCTATAATACAAGGTTCAAGAAATACAGACAAAGTATATAGTAAAGATAGCACTGAAGCGAGAACAAATCCAACAATAGAGTACAAATTAGAGGATGCCTATGAAGCACCACTTAATTCAAAAGAACAAAAACAGATGAATCAATTAGAAAAAAGTGATTCTAATGAAGCAAAAAATGTAAGAAGAGAACATCAATCAGAATTAGAAAAAGTTGTAGAAAAACTAACTCAAAAATATGGTGAAAACTATAGGGACGAAATAACACAAAAAGTTGAAGAGGAACACAAAAAAGGTAATGATGTAGAAGAAATAGAAAAAAATGTCAAAGAAGAAATAGATGAATTAGAAGATGAAATGTTTAGACACGGAAGAAGAAGAGATATGTAGTAAAAGTTTTTTTACGAAAGGATATAAAGAATGGAACAACAAAATTTAAAAGGAACAATAGAAGCAATTCTTTTTGCTGCTGGAAGAGAAGTTTCAAGCAAAGAACTAAGTTTAGCCTTAGAAAAGTCCAAAGATGAAATTGAAGAAACAATTTACCAAATGAATTTGGAATACAAAGATAATGATAGAGGCATAGAAATAATGAAGACAGAGGACAATTATCAATTAGCAACAAGAAAAGAATATTATGAACAAGTGTATAAAATTATTGATAAAAGAAATAAACCAAAACTTTCAAATGCAGCAATAGAAACACTTTCAATAATTGCATATAATCCTAGAATATCTAGAGCAGAGATTGAAGCTATTCGTGGTGTTAATGTTGATGGTACTATGTACAAATTGCTTGAATATGGATTAATAGAAGAAGCAGGAAAACTAGATTTGCCTGGAAAACCAATGTCATATAAAACAACAAACGAATTTTTAAAAATGTTTGGATATAGTAGTCTAAATGACTTACCAGAACTTCCAAAATATAAATTAGATTCTAATAATCAAATTATTATTGATGAACTAATTGAATCAGAGACTCCAATGCCGAGTGGGCAAGAGGAAGAATAACACAAAATGGGACCAAAAAGAACCGACCCCAATGGTCCCACATAGGGGAGAAAGGAAAGATTATGGGAGATAATAAAAATTACGTAAAAGAAATAACAAATATAGACGAAGATTTTGCAAAATGGTATACAGATATCGTTAGAAAAGCAGAACTTGCAGATTATACAGATACAAAAGGATGTATAGCAATAAGACCTTATGGATATGCAATATGGGAAAATATTCAAAATTATGCAGACAAAAAATTTAAAGAAGTAGGAGTACAAAATACATATTTTCCAGTATTAATACCAGAAAGTCTACTTCAAAAAGAAAAAGATCACGTAGAAGGATTTGCACCAGAAGTTGCTTGGGTTACAGAAGCTGGTGGGGAAAAATTAGAAGAAAGATTGTGTGTAAGACCAACATCTGAAACGATAATAACTACAATGTATTCAAAATGGTTAAATTCTTGGAGAGATTTGCCATTTGTGTATAATCAATGGTGTAGTGTATTAAGATGGGAAAAAGAAACAAGACCATTTTTACGTTCTCGTGAATTTTTATGGCAAGAAGGACATACAATACACGAAACAGCAAAAGAAGCTCAAGAAAGAACATTACAAATGTTAAATATATATGTAGATGTGGCAGAAAATTTACTTGCAATTCCAGTAATTAAAGGAATAAAAACAGAAAGCGAAAAATTTGCAGGAGCTGACGAAACATATACAATAGAAGCAATGACTTATGACGGAAAAGCACTTCAATCTGGAACATCACACTATTTTGGACAAAACTTTACTAAACCATTTGATGTAAAATTCCAAAATAGAGAAGGAAAACAAGAATATGCATACCAAACATCTTGGGGAATATCTACAAGATTAATAGGAGCAATAATTATGGCTCATGGTGACAATAGAGGACTTAAACTACCACCAAGAGTTGCACCAATACAAGTAGAAATAATACCAATTGCACAACATAAAGAAGGTGTTGAAGAAAAGGTTTCGGAAATTTATGAAAGACTAAAATCAAAATTTAGAGTTGAAGCAGATTTTAGAACACACGTATCACCTGGAGTAAAATTCAATGATTCAGAAATGAGAGGAATACCACTTCGCTTAGAGATGGGTCCAAGGGATATAGAAAATGGTGAATGTGTATTAGTTAGACGTGATACATTTGAGAAAATCACAGTAAAATTAGATGAGCTTGAGGAAAAGATTACTGAGATTTTAGATTTGATTCAACAAAATATGTTTGATGTTTGTAAAAAAAGAATGGAAGCTAAAACTACTGTTGCACATAATTTAGAAGAATTTAAAGCTAATATGGATAAAGAACAAGGATTTATTAAAGCAATGTGGTGCGGAGATCCTGAATGTGAAGCCAAAATTAAAGAGCTAACAAGTGCAAAATCTAGATGTATGCCTTTTGAGAAGGAAGATATTGGAGATACTTGCGTTTGCTGTGGTAAGAAGGCTGATAAGTTTGTTATTTGGGGTAGACAATATTAATGCAGAAGAAAATGCAAGTAGTAATGAAAAATCACAAAAATCACTGATGGAAAATATCCAAAAGTGGTTTTTGTGATTTGAATTAAAATCCGATTGGGGATATCATTAGATTAATCCCAATATTTTGACGGATTTTCCCAGTCAGGATAGTTGACATTCATATAGTCTGTGGCCTTATCAACGAGGCAATAGTATTCATCAGAGTAAGGCTCTTCACATTGACCTGCTTCGAAAATAATATTTTTGTCTGTATCTATGACATAGACTTTGATAGGGCTTTCTCGATTTTCGGTATCAACACGTTTATAGTCAATACGGAATCTTTCTGTTAAGCTCATTTCTCCACGGCGGTCGTATAAAGCACCTTTATAGAAACTGCTTCCACGATTCCGACCTTTTTCGTCGATGAAGTAGGTCCAATAGCCACCATCTGATTCAAGTTTTCATCCATTAGGCAATGTTGCTTGATAAAGAACAGCATCTCCAACATCTTCAAAGGTGAATCCAATAGATTCAAAATCTTCTTTGTTTGGAGTCATGTTTTTTGGCAAATAACATAAACTCCGTGCACGATTTTGTTCTGCATTCTCCACAGCTTCTAAACCTTCTGAAGCATTTCCTGTACCAATCCCCAAGACCATAGCTAAGATACTTGCCAACTTAGAATTGTAACTCATAATTTTGTCCTCCTTAAATTGTGTTTAGTGTTAATTCTACCGACTTTCTTTGTATGCATATCTTTTCGATAATACACTATAAGTATACCACAAATTAACATAAAAATCAAATGCTTGAAATGGCTGGCAGTAATAACGAATATAAAAAAATTTTGGAAATTTAAACGTTTTAAGTGAATTTTATGTAAAAATAGCAAGAAAAATCTTGCTATTTTTTTACATTTATTGTAAAATAAAAAACGCAAAAGAAGGTGAAAAAAATGAATATAAGTAAAGATGGAAAAACCTTATATTTTTCAGACGAAGAAATAGATAGTGAAACAAACGGAGAAAAGAAAGTATTTGTAACAAAAAGAATAAATGGCCAAGAAAGTCACGTAAAAGCAGAAAAAAGAAAAAATATAGGAAAACACATAGAAGATACTACAAAACAACAAGATTTCGAAATCAATGATGACGAAATATTTAGCTTCAATAGTGAAATGGTACTAGGTGTAAACAGTTCAGATGAAAAAGAAGAAAAAACAAAGGCAAGAAGAAAAAAATCAAAAGTAAAAAAAGAAAAGACAAAAAAGAACCCAAAAACAAAAGAAAGAACTAAAGAAAAGTTAGAAGAACAATCTGAGCAACCTACAAAGCCAAAAACATCTAAAAAAAGGAAAAAATCCAAAAAGAAAAAAATAAATAAGAAAGTAATAGGATTTTTCAGCATAATAATATTAATTGCAATAATTGTAGTATTAGCATTAACAGCGCCAATATTTAATATAACTGATATAACGGTAAATGGAAACAATCAAGTATCAACAAATATGATTATAAATTTATCAGGACTAAGAAAAGGAGAAAATATTTTCAAATTTAATAGTACAGTTGAACAAAAAATAAAAGAAAATACATATATTGAATCTGTAAATATAAAAAGAAAATTACCGGGAACAGTAATAATATCTGTTAAGGAAAGAACGGTAAAATATCAAATAAATTTAATAAATAGTTATGTTTATATTGACAAAAATGGATATATATTAGAAAATTCATCAGAGAAAAAAGATGTGCCAGTAATTGTGGGATTATCAATAAAAGAAGATGAAATGTTGAATGAAAAAAGGCTAAAAACAGAGGATTTAGAAAAATTAAATGATATAATAAAAATAATAGATTCTGCCAAAACGATAAATATTGATAATTTAATAACAGAAATAAATACAGAAAATAAAGAAAATTATGTTTTATATTTAGAAAGCAAGGAAAAAAAGATAAATTTAGGAGATACGAGTAATTTAACTAATAAAATGTTATATGTGAAAAAAATCTTAGAAAAAGAGGAAGGAAAAACAGGTTCGGCATTTGTAAATGGCGATTTAAGTGCTGGATTTAAACCTTATTTTAGAGAAGAATAAATTTTTTCTGGTTGGGGACGGTTCTTTTTAGAAAATGTACCAAAAAGACCCGGTCCCAATGGAACACTCAATTAAAAAAGGAAAGGACTGATAATATGAACAAAAAAACAGAAGCGATAATACTAGGAATAATGTGTTTTATATTAACAATAGCAATATGCATTCAAATAAACACTGTAAACAACAATGGTTCAACAGTATCTGGAAGTCAAAAGCAAAATGATTTAAAATCGCAAGTATTAAAGATGAAAGAAAAATATGAAACTGAGTATGCATCTTTGCAAAGGGCGGAAAAAGAGCTTGAGAAAGAAAGAGAGAGTGCAACAAGTAATAACTCTGAACTTGCGGATTTAGAAAATCAAATTAAGAAAGCTAATTTAATACTTGGAAATACAGATGTAACAGGAGAAGGTATTATTGTAACTTTAACTGATGGAAAAGGTGATCCGAGTGCAATTGACCAATCAAATTATCTTGTTCACGCAGAAAATATTTTACAAGTTGTAAATGAAATGAAAAATGCTGGGGCAGAGGCAATTGATATAAATGGAGAGCGAATTGTAAGTACATCTGCAATATCTTGCGACGGAAATGTGATTGTAGTTAATGGTAAGAAAATAAATTCACCTATACAAATTTCAGCAATTGGTTTACAAGAGTTATTATCAACTTTGAATAGACCAGGTTCTACTTTGGAATATTTTAAAAATAATTCTGGTAAGATTGTTGATTTTAAGAAGAATTCTAATATAGAGATACCTAAGTTTACAGGTGTTATAAGCTTTAAGTATGCTAAGACGGTTAATTAGGGGACAAAAAAGACCCGGTCCCATTTGTCCCAACAAGCTAAAAGAGAGGAGATATAAATGAAAAGAGGTAAAAAAAGTATGATTATTACTATTGGAATAGTATGTTTCCTATTAGTAATGATAATATTTATGCAATTTAAAGTAGTTCAAGAATCACAAGAATCAAATATAGATTCAATGCAAGAAGCCGAATTAAGGCAGGAACTAGCAAATTGGAAAACAAAATATGAAGAGACAAAATCAAAGAATGAAGAGACATCAAATACCTTAAAAACATATAGAGAGGAGAGTACATCAGACGAAAAAACAAAGGAAACTTTGGAGACAGAATTAGAAAATTTGAATATGGCTCTTGGAAAAACAGATGTTGAGGGTGAGGGAGTAATAATCACTTTTAGAAAGAAAGAGGAAAGCGAATTAAGCGAAGATGAGAGAATTGATGAAATCTCTGCAATAGATTTAGTTTATATAGTAAATGCTCTAAAAGATGCCGGAGCAGAGGCGATTTCTATAAATGACGAAAGAATTGTAAGTACTACAGATATGGCAGATGTAGGAGGTTCTATTAAAATAAATAGTAAATATTTAAGAACAGATACATATGTAGTAAAAGCAATTGGAAATAGTTCATATTTGGAAAGCAGCTTATTTGGAAAAGGCGGATTTGTTGAGCAGTTAGATATTAGTGGAATTAAGTCTGATATTGAAAGAAGCAAAAAAGTTTCAATTTCAAAATATACAGGGGATTTTGAAACTAAATATATGCAAGAAAAAGAAAGCAAAAATAATGAATAATTTGTTTATAATAGGCAAAATAAAACCTAAAGATAAAATTTTAGAACAATAAAAAGGAGGCAAGAAAATGTTATTTATAGCTATTTTAATAGGATGTGTATTAGGAGCAATAGTTGGTATAAATGCACCAATAATATCTTATTCATACTCAAGTTATTTAGCAATTGCAATAATTGCGGCATTAGATTCTGTATTTGGAGGAATTGCAGGAACTTTAAAGGGAGAATTCAATTTTAAGGTATTTATATCTGGATTTTTCTGTAATAGTATTCTTTCAATGTTACTTACATATTTAGGAAATAAACTTAATGTTGATATTTATTTAGCAGCAATTGTTGTTTTTGTTGGAAGAATGTTTATTAACTTGACAATTATAAGAAAATATTACATAGATAAATGGTCAAAAAAATATGAAGAATACAAATTGAACAAAACAAATAAAACTCAAGAAGAACAAAAATAAGGTTACATAAAATAATAATAAAATTTCCAGAAAATGGAAATACGATATTACAAATTTGTTACAAATTTATTACAAAAATATAACAAATTCTATTGACATTTGTCTGAAAATGTAATATATATAACCTTAGAAAAATTAAATTGAAAATATGGAGGAATTATCTTGGCAATAGGAGATATCATAGTGGGCATAGACATTGGAACAACCAGAGTTTGCTTATCAACTGGTGAAGTAAACAACTTTGGACAAATAGAAATAATATGTTGCACCTCACATAAATGTAATGGATTAAAAAAAGGCAAGATAGTTGATGAAGACGATATAAGTTTAAGTATTGCCAAAACTATCGAACAAGCAGAAGAAGAAACAGAATTAAAAATAAACTCAGCTTATGTAACTATTCCAGGAAAATATGTAACAATAGTCCAAAACAGTGTACTAAAAGAAGTAAAGGACAAATTTGCAGGAATTTCCCAAAAGGATTTACAAAATGCTGTAATGCAAGTAAAAGACATAGAAATACCAGATAATAAAGTATTAATAGATGTAGCAATCAACCAAGTAGTATTAGACAATGGCAGAATAGTAAGAGACCCAGTTGGAAGTTTTGCATCATCATTTACAGTAAATGCACAAGTAATACTTGCAGATAAAGATTATATAAGAAAATTAACAGCTATATTTAAAAAAGCAGGTGTAGAAATAGATGGAATTATACCAGTAGCACTTGCAGAAAGAAACTTGGTATTAGATAAAAACGAATTATATGACAATGTAATGTTACTAGATGTAGGAGCAGAAAACACAGACATAGGAGTATTTGAGGGAGAAGAATTCAAATACACCAACACAATTCCATTAGGTGGAAATAACATAACACACGATATAGCATTAGTATTAAGTATATCAGAACAAGAAGCAGAAAAATTAAAAAGACAATATGGACTAGCTTTAAAATCATTTATAGATAATGATAATGAAATAATGCTAAATACATGTACAGACGAATCAAGAAGCAAAGTCATAAAAAGTTCAGAATTAATTGAAATTATGGAAGCTAGAATAGAAGAAATATTTTCAATTATAAATAAAGACATAACAAACCAAGGAGTAAAATCAAGAATAAACAATGTAATACTTACAGGGCAAGGCATAACAAACATAAACAAAAGTGATGTGGCAGGAAAAATAGCACTAAATATTCCCGTAAAAATATCAACAGGAAGAGCAGTAAGTACAGTAAAGCCAGAATTTAGAACAAGTTACGCTCTAATACGATATATAGCATCAAGACCTTTTGCAAAATCAGTATCAAGTAAAATTGATACAAATTCGAAAGAGAGTTTTTGGAAAACAATAATTTCAAGAATCAAAGAATTTTTTTATAGCTAAAATAAGTAACAAAGTTACAAATGCTATATATACATATTTAAGGAGGAAAATAAATTATGATGGATATTGACGATAACAGCAATTTAACAATGATGGATGGAACAGCAACAATAAAAGTAATAGGAGTAGGAGGAGCTGGAAACAACGCCGTAAATAGAATGTTGGACCAAGGAATCAAATCAGTAGATTTTATTGCTGTAAACACAGATAGACAAGCTTTACAAAAATCAAAAGCAAGTACAAAAATTCAAATAGGAGAAAAAATAACAAGAGGACTAGGAGCTGGAGCAAATCCTGATGTTGGAGCACAATCAGCAGAAGAAAGTAAAACTGAATTATCAGAAGTTCTAAGAGGAGCAGATATGGTATTTGTAACTTGCGGAATGGGTGGTGGAACAGGAACTGGTGCCGCACCAATAGTTGCAGGTTTAGCTAAAGAAATGGGAATATTAACAATAGGTGTTGTTACAAAACCATTCACATTTGAAGGAAAGAAACGTCTAGCACAAGCAGAACGTGGAATAGAAAGCTTAAAATCAAAAGTAGATACATTAATAGTAATACCAAATGATAAATTACTACAAATAATAGATAGAAAAACATCAATGGCAGAAGCATTCTTAATGGCAGATGATGTATTAAGACAAGGTGTACAAGGTATATCAGACTTAATCACAGTTACAGGAACAGTTAACCTAGACTTTGCCGATGTAAAAACAATAATGTTAAATACAGGAATGGCACATATGGGAACAGGTCGTGCATCTGGAGAAAACAAAGCAGAAGATGCAGCAAAAGAAGCAATCCAAAGTCCATTACTAGAAACATCAATAGAAGGAGCAAGAGGAGTAATTATTAATATAACAGGTGGTGAAGATTTAGGTTTACAAGAAGTAAACACAGCAGCAGAATTAATTCAACGCAGTGTAGACCCTGAGGCAAACATTATCTTCGGTACAGTTATAGATCCAGAAATGCAAGATGAAATTAAGATAACAGTTATTGCAACAGGTTTTGACCAACCAGATGACACAAAATCTCCACTTCTTGATTCACTAGGAGTTGGAAATGCTTCTAAACCTTGGGAAAAGAAAGTTAGCTCAATACCTTCTAGCCAAGATTTAGGAACTTCACAAAATGATTTAGATATTCCATCATTTTTGAGAAAAAATAAAAATAAAACTTTATAAGATAAAAAAATGCACCATTTGGACCGGGTCCTTTTGGGGCATTTTTTCTGATTGGGGACGGTTCTTTTCGCGAAAAGAACCGTCCCCAATACAAAAAAATCACTGCTTTTTCATTTTAGGCTTCGAAATCAAAGAAGCAATATATCCGAAAAATACAGCAGCAGCAATACCACCAGCACTAGCTTTAAGTCCGCCTGTAAAGACACCTAAAAATCCATTTTGTTTAACGGCTTCCATAACACCTTTAGCAAGGTTATTTCCAAAGCCAGTTAAAGGGACAGTAGCACCACATCCTGCAAATTTAACAAGATAAGGGTAAATTCCAAGTCCACCTAAGATGGTTCCGACTGTAACAAAAAGCACTAAAATTCTAGCAGAAGTAAGTTTGGTTTTATCAATTAAAATTTGACCTATAACACAAATAAGTCCACCAACAATGAAACATCTAAGTAAAAGCATCCAATCAAAATTTTGCCAAAAATCCATAGTTTTAATTCCTTTCATATAAAATTAATTTTCTATAGCAATAGCCTGAGCAATTCCAGGAATAGATTCTCCTTGCTGAGAACTCATAGAATTCATAAGCGCTCCTGTTGCAATAAGAAGAATTTTATTCAATTTTTTAGTTTTTAACTGTTCAAATAAATAACCAGAAAAAACACTAGCACAACATCCACAGCCACTTCCACCAGAGTGAGTGTCTTGTGTAGATTTATCAAAAATAAGAACACCGCAATCATTGTAAACAGATTTTATATTATATCCTGCATCTTGAGACAAATCTATCAAAATATCTTTTCCAATATGACCTAAATCACCAGTTAAAATTGCATCATAATAGCTAGGCTTTCTTTCAGTATCAGAAAAATGAGTCATCAAGGTATCAAAAGCCGCAGGTGCCATTGCAGCTCCCATATTATTAGCATCTTTTATACCCATATCAACAATTTTACCAGTTGTAATATGAGTGATTTTTGGGCCATCACCATTTTTAGCAAGCATAGCAGAACCACAAGCTGTAACTGTCCATTGAGAAGTAGGAGGCCTTTGATTTCCAAGCTCTAATGGAAATCTAAATTGTCTTTCTGAGCTACAGAAATGACTAGAAGCACTACAAATTGCATAATTTATGCCACCTTCTATAAAAACAGAAGCAAGTTGCATACCCTCAACAAAAGTTGAACAAGCACCAAAAATCCCATAAAAAGGAACATTTAATTCACGTAGCCCGAAACTTGAGGAAATACATTGATTTAGCAAATCACCTGCAAAACAATATTCAATTTTATCTGATGGAATGCCAGACTTAGAAATAAGAGTATTTACAGTTTGTTTTACAATCTTACTTTCAGCTTTTTCCCAGCTTTTTTCGCCCCACATTTCATCTTCTAAACATTGATCAAAATATTTAGCGAGTGGACCATCAGCTTCTTTAGGCCCTGCAATACAAGCAGTTTCTAAAATTGTAGGTGGAGTATTAAATTTT
>ENA-UONS01002469-UONS01002469.1-human-gut-metagenome-genome-assembly--contig:-CS19-NODE-2469-length-14585-cov-26.232003_pt1 | contig 14585 bp, 4 predicted proteins | sample MGYA00242458_ERZ724005 | MGnify/ENA metagenome assembly ERZ724005
GCCGCACCTCGCTCGCCGTATCGGCACTTAGAATTATGCGGTATTGCCTTTACAACTTCACAAGTATCTCCCCCGTACCGGAATCCGATTGCCCTTCTCCCCTATCCCCCAACCGCGCGTACCGTTCATCTTCATCCGCTCCCCCACCCCAAAACAAAAGGCATGTGCCCCCTTATCTCTATCATAAGGTGGGCACATGCCGTTACATTATCATGATTTTATCACGCCAAAGTCATCAGGCAATGCAGCCATCGGCAAAGCTGTTGCGCTTGGCTTTCTCTTTCTGCTGGTTGCGCTTGGCGATGATTTCTTTGCTCAGGCCAATACGGTTGGTCTTGAAGTGGAAGAACGGGCGTTCCGGTACGGTGAAAATCTCCACCGGACGCATGTAACGTTCCGGCAGGCAGGCATTGATCTTATCGCGCACATCGTCCAAGGTGTAGCCATCTTTGAGCTGGACGTACAGGTACGGCAGGAAGCAGCCCTCGTGCTCATCATCCGGCACGATAACAAAGAACTCGTCCTTGATGCCCTTGATGTCGGCATCGGCCACGATGTTCTCCAGCGGCTGCACCATCAGGTCGCCGCCGCCAAAGCGCGGGGATGCGCCGCGGGTCATCGTGTAGAGCACACCGTCCTCGGACATATAGCCAATATCGCCGGTGTGCAGCCAGGTCTTGCCGTCTGCGTGGACCTGCAGTGCCTTGGCGGTTGCTTCGGGGCGGTCATAGCCCAGCATCACGCCGGGGCCCGTCATGCAGATCTCACCGGGGGTATTGTAGGTCAGCTCTTCCTGGGTGCCGGGCTTGAAGATGCTGATGACGCTGTGGATCATCGGCACACCAACGTTGCCGTCACGCACCGGGAACGGAGCCATGGGCAGAGTGGCGTTGGAGCCGGCCTCGCTGCTGCCGTAGCCGGCAGTAAAGCGCAGGTTGCAGTTATGCTGCTTGAGGAACTCCTCAACATTGCGCAGCTGCTTGTTGTTGAATGCCTCGCAGCCGGCGCCGATGGCCAGCATGTGGGACATATCATAGTCAGCCGGAAGACGCTTGCTGCGGCGGATAACCTCCACAAACATGGGGATCAGGGGCCAGTTGTTGGGGCGGTAGCGCATCATTTCCAGGTCAACATCGTACACATCCACAAACGGATCCAGAATGAGCAGCATACCGCCGGCCAGGGGCAGCAGCATCATGGAAACCACAACAGCGATCAGAGCCGGGGGCAGGATGGTCAGCAGCCAGGTGGGGCGGAATTTATCCGAAGAGCCATAAAAGTTCATCTGGGCCAGCACGCCGATGATGCTGTGTGCAGAATGGATGACCTGCTTGGAAGGGCCGGTGGAACCGCTGGTGTAGGCGCGCAGCAGCGGGCGGTCAATGTTGACAGGAGCGGGCACAAAGCCGCGAAAACGCTGGCCCATGTTACAGAAATCAGCCCACATCATGGTATCAGAGCCACGGGCGGGAACATCCGGATACAGGGCATCCAGGGAATGCTGCAGGTAAACCGGCATAGCGGCGCGGTCGCCGCTTTCCAGAGCGGGAACGATAACATAGGTATTCACGTTGGTCTGCTCACGGTAGGCTTCGATTTCGGCCTTGGAGAAGAAGTCGTGAACAAAAATCACCTTGGCATTGGCTTTCTGAACAGCTTCAATGTTTTCTTCCAGGGTGTTGTCACGGCACAGCAGCGAAGCGCCGATGCGCTCGGCTGCCAGCAGCAGATAAATGAATTCCGGCACAGAACGCAGGAACACGGGGATCTGGTCCCCCTGCTTGATGCCAAGCACCTGCAGAGCGCGGGCGGTGACGTCTACCTTACGGAACACGGTACCCCAGGTGATATCCACGCCATAGTAGTGCATGGCAATCACGTTAGGGTCTGCAGCGCGCACGGAGAGGTACTGCTCCACGGTGCAGGCCGGAACCTGGATACCGCGCAGAACTTCTGGATAGAACTTCATCCAGGGGCGGTCAATGCTGGGCTTGCCAGTCAACATCGCGTTTTCATTCATTGCAATTTCCTCCAAATGTCTTTCCCTTATAGTTGCAGGGAATTAAATTATCCAAATCAAATCACGCCAAACCTTTATGGCGCTTTCCCCTGCTGTGCACATCGTTGCACAGCGTCACCGAACCATAACGCTACAATTATCTTCGGTGCTGAATATAGTATACCATTCCTGTTTACGGAAAGCACGAGAATCCCATGGCACAAATTTCCAGAAATTGATTCCGCATGATTCACTTTTTTCACATGGATTTTCACGCTTTGGCATGGAGTTTTCTTGCAATTTCATTTTCCTTGGTGCAACAAAAGCCCCAGCTACCGCAGCAGCCAGGGCTTTATGTTTATGCGTATGTATGTTGTATTTTTAGATTTTGTTCATCCAGCTCTCTTGCAGTTCTTCCATTTCATCACTTTTGGCGCGGGTAATCAGATGGATTCCCTGCAGGACATGATGGATGTGCTCCGCAATGGCGTTGCGCTCTTTTGTCACGTTCTGGTCATCCAAATTCCAGACCTGATCAAAATATTCACTCAGGCGGTCTTCCATCACACTGTTGTTGACCATTGCAATCCGGTTGATGGGGCAGTTGTTATCCAGCCGAAGATACGATGCAGCGCCAGAAAGAAACATATTGGGGTCCGCCACATACTGGAAATCGTTCACAATGCGGCCGCTGATCAAGCGGAATTCAAGTTTTTCACGCTGCTTGCAAAGCTGCAGCACATAGCTGATGCACCGGCTGCGCTGATCCGGGGTAAGGCTGACCTTGTAACTGAAAAAGTCCAGCTCGCCGGAAACCGCCATGGAGGAAAATGCAGCTTCATAAATCAGGATGCGGATGTTTGTTTCCTCCACCACACCTTTGGCAAGGTTGTGTACGCTACGCAGCTCTGCAGGGGTAGCACCCAAAAAATCTTTCAGCTCGGCCTCGTGGGCGGTCAGGATCTCTTCAAACAAGTCATCCGGCAGCAGAAGCTCATTCAGGTGGCCGAACATCCACCGCAGATTGGAGGCCAGCAGCGTGTGCATATAGTCGTACTGGCTGATCAGCTGGCGCATGCTGGTATCGCGGAAAAGCTGGTCATCCCGCACGCAGAGCTTGGAGAAGTTATCATACAGGCTTTCGCAGTTCTGCGGGTCCTCGGTGGCGGTAACGGCAGCGCAGCGGCTGTGGCTGACCAGCAGGCCGGTAATGGCAAAATCGCCCTTGACCACAAACACCGCGCGCCCGGCAGCCGCGGTGCTGCCAAACAGCTTGAAATGAATATGGCTGAAGTTGGTCAACACGTTGATAATGAGCGCGGCATCATAGATGGGGTCCCATTTTTCGCGGCTGATATCGATCATCAGCTTGAAATAGACGTTATCATAGCTGCGCTGGTCCACCAGCTGGCCGTTTTGCAGGTTGGCAACTTTCAGGCGGTATTCGCGCGCCATTTCCATCAGGTCCATCACAGCCACAATGTCCAGCTGGCTGACGCGGCGCAGCACGGGGTGCGCCATTTTGGTCAGGTATTGCAGCATGTTCAGCTCGGCCCAAAAGTCCGTATAGGGGCCAATGCGCGCCTCGCCGCTGTCCAGCTCCTCTTGCAAATAATCATATTCAGCAATCAGGTTATCATAAATGGCGGCTTTCAGGTCACTGGGGATGCTAACGCTGTATTCCCGCAGCAGCAGGTCACGGCCATCATCGGTGGCTTCATCCACCACGCAGGCACTGATGCCCTCCATCACGCGCTTTTCAGTCTTTTTGGCAGGCAGCATGCGGCCGCTGACCCATTTGCTGATATAGGAAACATCGTATTGCAGGCGCTTGGCCAGGGTATAGTTCTTGACTTCCGCAACTTCCAGCAAATGCTCCAGCAGAATGCTGAATCTATTTTTATCTTCCATTGCACCAAATCCTCTTCACCCATTTAGTTTGCACTTTTCTTTTATTCTATTATACAAGTTCCATATTTCGATTGCAAATTCAAATGATAACAGGTATGGAGAAAACGAAGAAAATATATTAAAATCTTTCACAATTCGCGGCCGCATTCTTTGGCATCCATGCCAGTTTGTTGCTTTTTTGTTGTTTGAACTGACAAAGTTTGTTTGTTCTGCTTGTGATATCCTCCAAAAATTATACTTCGCGCGCCATATTTGCCAAATTTAGCCGCAGCTTTTTAGTAGGTTTTGCCCTTGCACCGGCCTGATGTGTTCGCCATGTTTTTGTGTGTTGCCTTTATTATGCGGGTAAGGCAAATTGCGATTTTTTAATCGTGTACTATTTCTAGCTTTCGGCGGGGTGGGGTCCCCCGCCCTACTGATTGTTTAAGGGTGTGCTGCCCATTATAATTTGTTCTGTAGGGAACGGTCTTGACCGTTCCGAGGCCTTGTCCGATTGGTCGTGATGGGATTTGTGGCAGGGCAAGGTGCCTGCGGGCGCAGTGACTGTTCCAAGGCGTTGGATTCGATTGCTTTAGGTTTGCGGCAAGGAACCACCCCTCAGGCCGCTTCGCGTCCAGCTCCCCTCCAGGGGAGCCACCACAATCATGGGGTTCCCCGCCCTACTGGCCTGGCAAATATTTCACCGAACCTATGCCCACAAATACAAAAATGCCGCAGCAGACTGTTACATCTGCTGCGGCATTTTTATTTAGAGGTTAATGGGCTGGTTACAGCTCATTGTTCGGCTGTGGGATTACTGCAGAACGCCGGTGTTCTTATCGAAATGATAAGTGCGGCCATCGATGACTGCATCGCCCTTAGCCATGGTGCCATAGATCGGGTCGAAATAGTAACGCTTGTCAGCGCTCCAGCCCTTGATCATGTGGCCCTGTGCATCGTAACGGACCCACTTGCCGGTGCCATCGGCGCGGTCAGCCCACTGGCCAGCTTCGGATTCCTGATAGACATCCTTGCTGGTGGCTTTCTTGCCCTGGTCAACGGCATCCAGCCAGTACCAAGCGTCGGAAGCCGGGTCATAGATTTCCTTGCCGCGGCCATCCAGGCCCTGGCGAACGCCCTTTTCGTACCAGAAGTCAGCGCCTTTGATGGTCAGCCACTGGCCGTCCAGAGCGATACCGGTGTACTCGTCAAATGCGCAAGGTACACCGTCAATATCGCCTGCGCCCTTAGCCATAGCGCCGGTGATCAGGTCAAAGTAGTAGGTGCCCTTATCGGTCGTCTGCCAGCCCTTGATCATGTGGCCGTTCTCATCGTAACGGACCCACTTGCCGGTGCCATCGGGTCTATCAGCCCACTGGCCGGCGGCGGATTCCTGGTAAACGTCCTTGTTGACGGTCATTGCGCCGCCCTGGACAGCATCCAGCCAGTACCAGGCGTCGGAATCGGGATCATAGATCTCTTTGCCGCGGCCGGTGGTACCCTGCTTCACACCCTTTTCGTACCAGTACTTCTTGCCGTTTTCTTCAACCCAGCCGTTCTTCTCGCCGTACTTGGCGGTGTAGTCCTTGCCGTTGAAGTTGACAGCAGCGGTGGTAACGCCGCTGGTCTGCTTTACCGTTGCATCCACGAACTGAGCGCTTGCGCAGTTCTTATCGGTGCAGGTAAAGACAGCCATTGCGGTAATGGTGGTCTTTTCAGCAGCGCCGTGAGCGGTGCGCGTTTCGGGTTCAGTAGACGGTGCCTCTCCAAAGGTTGCTTCAATCTTCACATGGTTTGCAGGCATAGTGAAGGTATACTCGCAACCGTTCTTCAACTCACTCGTAACATCTTTGTTCTCACTGCCATCATCATACATCACCTTGGTCAATTCGTAGGTGGTACCATTCGGCGTGATGGTAGCTGTAACACTTGTACCTGCCGCGAAGCGGGTCTTACCATCAGTAAATGTGATAGTGCCTTCGCCTTCGCCCAGCATCTTAACTTCAATGCCATACTCAACGGTCGTAAACTTTACGCTGACATTTACATCGCCGTCCGGCATTTTGAAAGTATAGGTATTTTCATCTACCTTTGTGGTGGAGACATCAACTTTGCCAGATGTAACCGTTACACCTGCCAGCTCAGTCAGCAAAGTATCTGTATCTATCGGGTTGATCTTCAGTGTAACAGTATCACCAGACTTTAGACCCTCAAGCTTTTCAGTTTCCTGTTCATTGACCGTAACTTTGCCGTCGCCGTCCTTGGTAACAGTTACTGTGTAAGTCTCGGTCGCAATTTTCTCAAACGCAGCGCTAACGGTAACATCAGCGGCAGGCATCGTGAAGGTGTAGGTGTTTTCCTTACCGTCTACTGCCTTAAAGTCGTTAATTTCTTTCTTCGTTCCGCCATCCGTATAAGTAGCTTTCAGGCTGCCGTCCGTGTACTTAAAGTTGGTATTCGGGGTAACGGTAACAGTAACAACATCCTTCGCAGCTGCGGTTTTCGGCTCTACGCCCACAGTGCCGTTTTCAACAGTACCCGCCACAGTAACGTTATACTTCTTAACCTCTTCAAACGCTGCGCTGACAGTTGCATCGCCAGCGGGCATTGCAAAGGTGTAAGTGTTGGCCTTTTCTGTGTCAGGAGTTGCTTTCAGGGTCTGATTGTCGCCGTAAGTAACCACCACACCGTCAGCCGTCAGGGTATAGCCATCCTTCGGGGTAGCCACAACGGTAACGCTGGTGCCCTCAGCAACCTTATCCAGGTCAGCTTCGGGGCTGGTGATCTTCAACGTATCCTTGTTAGCATCGGCCACCTTGACCGCATAGGTCTTAGCGGCTTTGGTAACACTGATGGTCACATCGCCGTCCGGCATGGTGAAGGTGTAAACCGTCTTAGCCTTTTCGGTGGTAGCCTGGGCTGCGGCTTCGTCCTGCGCTGCTTCCTGAACTTCATTCAGAGCAACTTCGGTATCGCCGCTCTTTGCGGTAACGGTAACGATATCGGTGCCAGTCTTTTCTACGGTCAGGGTAACGGTATCGTTTGCAAGGTAGTTGTTGTTGATGGTGCCCAGGGTCAGGGTAACGCCTTCAATCTTGTCCGGCAGGGTTACAGTGTGAGGTACGCTCTCGGTTGCGGTATGGCAATCAGAGCACAGGTACACATTGCCGCCAACGGACTTGGTTTCCAGCTCGTCCAGAGCCCAGGTATGGCCCTTGGGCCGTGTGTCGTCAGTGTACTTCTTTTCACCCTTGGTCAGGCCGTACTTGTTGGTGCGGTCCTGGGTGTAAGCGGGGGTATCGCACCATGCTTCAACGGAAACATCGGTGGTTGCGCCGCTCTTCAGGTCGCTGACCATGTCGGACATCGGCATGGTTTCAACCAGGTTAGCGCACCACATGAACTCTTCGTTCTTGTTCTTCTCGTCAGAGCTGCCCATGTTCTGGTTGTAACTCGGGTTGTAGTTCCAGGACTCGGTCTTGTAGCTCTTACGGTTTGCATAAGAAGTGCCGGAAGCATCGGTCTTGACTTCTGCCTTGCCGTCCACCAGTTCCTTATAGGTGTTGGACAGGTTGGTGCCGACAGAAACGACCAGCTGATCCTTGGTGGTGTTGATGCCGGTGATCACAGTCTGGCCCTGCTGGGTGGTGGTAGCAAAGCTGTAGCTGTCACGCAGGGTCAGGCCCGCCAGAGGATGGTTCTTGAAGGTGCCCAGATACTTCACACTGCTGGTATCCTGGGCGCTATCCATGATAACCATGCTCATGCCGGGAAAGTGGGTATCGGGAACCATGTTGCCGTCCTTATCCTTGGTCAGCTTAATGCCGCCATAGACGGTGTTGTATTCCTTCACTTCTTCCACTGTGCCGGTGGTCGGGTCCATACGGTAGATGGCGTTGTTGACGTTGAAGTACAGCTTGCCATCATACAGTGCGGTAGAGTGTACCAGTGCGGGGTAGATCCGCTTTGCAGCAGCGTCTGCCAGGCACTCGGTGTTCAGGTTGTTTTCAACCTTGGTATGCTTATCTTTTGCACTGGTATCGATCTTATAGATGGTGCCAGCTTCGGCCAGGACCTTGGCATTGCTGTCGTCATCATTGAAGTTGCTGCTGGTTTCCTTCAGATCGTTGTAGTACATCAGGATGATATCAAACGGGTCATCCGTCTTGGTAAAGCTGCTCATGCTGAAGCCGCCGGAGCTGCTGGAATCCTCTTTGCGGATATAGTAGTTCGCATTACGCGGACGTGCTTCCAGAGTATCGGGGCCCTGGCTCTGCATCTTCTTCATGAACTGCTGCATCTGGGAGTTGTTACCAGAGCTGCCGGAACCGGAGCTGCCGTTGTTGCCGTTCTCGGCCTGCTGGCGGCGCATGTTGTTGTACAGGTTCTGGTTGATCGTGGTATCAACGTAATAGAAGTAATCATTGTCGAAGTAGATGGGGCTGCAGATAGAGGTGAACCAGGTATCCTCGTAGCAGGTATCGGTGTAACGGGTCTCGTTCTTGTTTTCCGTCTTGGTGTAAGAGTAATGCGGCTTGCCGTTGTTCAGCACAACCTGGCCGTCTTTCATATCGGGGGTGCTGTTCTTGGTGTAGGTGTAGCCATCGTACAGCGAGTCAATGTAATCATAGTACTTGCTGTAACGGCCTTCCAGACCGGAGGGAGATACCAGGAAGTTGACATGGCGCATGTCGCCTGCGTTCTCAACGCGGGTCTGGGCCATGCACTCGGTGTTCACGTCATCATAGCAGACGTCAACATAGTACCAGTTCTTGTTGGCTTCGCCGGTGGTCATCGTAGCAGAGTTGCTGTCGCCCTGCAGCTTGTTGACCTTGACTGCGTTGAAGTAGTGGACGTTGTTGAACATGCCGCCGCCGAACGCATTACCGGCAACACTGGTATCAGAAGTATTGCAGTAATACAGGATCTGGGCAAAGTCAACAACAGCGTTATCGCCTACTTCATCGGGGGTCTTCCAAACTTCTTTGCCGTCAACGGTCTTTTTATAGATTTCCTTGTTGTCAGGCAAATTCTGGACCATGTAGTTAAATGCAGCTGCATAGCCCAGGCAGATGCAGCCATACTCAACGCCCTTAGCGCCGATCTCGCCGCCCAGCAGGGCACCGAAAGCAGTCGTCTGGATGGGGTCGTTGTTGCCGCCGCCGGTGATATCGCCCATGGAGCCCATATCGAATTCTGCAACCTGGGAGATCCAGTCGTGCAGGATCAGCAGCTTGGTAACATAGTCAGCGCTGTCACCAAGCTTGGCAACCTGTGCCAAGCCTGCATCACGGATGGCTTTCAGAGCTTCGCCATAGTTCATGACGTAAGACATGAACGCCTGCGGCAGCATGTTCAGCATGAATGCCATGGTGGTCGGCGGGACATCATCGTTCGGATCAATGCTGCACAATATCTTGATTGCGCCCATGGTGCCGGTGATGCTGCCATCCTCGCCCTGCTTCTGAACGCCCTTGGAGGTCCAGAACGGGGCAACCACGCCGAAGTACTCTGCTTCGTCCTGGTTGAACTGCGACAGCTGGAAGTAGTAGTAGTTCATCTGCGCAGTCGAGACATCGTAAGTATTGGTGACCTGGTTGCCCTGGTCGTCCACATACACGGCAGTCTTCTGGCTGTCGTACAGCAGCAGGCTGTTCTTGCCCTTGTTGTCGCCGCTCTGATAGGTGAAGTTCACCTTGCTTGCGTCAACCGGGTTGTTCTGCATATCGTACCAGTTGCCGTCCTTCATTGCGGACACCAGGGTAACGCCGGTGCCGCCGGAGGTGGTATCCAGGGTCGGGGTGCCGCCCACGTTGATGTAGACGGAATTGTCATTCTGGTCTACCACAACGCTGACCGGCATGGTCATTACCGGCTGGGTTTTGATTTCTTCGCCGCAGACAGCGCACTTGAAGGTGACGCTGGTGCATTCCCAGTCAATGGTAACGGGAGCGCCGGCAGAAATTTTGCCGGTTTCGCTGTCATAGAACAGCTGGGCGTTGCTGTAGTCAGCTTCCAGCTTGCCCTCGACCTTCTTCATTTCCCAGTTGAAGGTAGCAACAAAGTTGCCATCTGCATCCTTGGGCACGGCATGGTTCTGGCAGGGCAGGGCGGCAATGTCGTCGGTGCGGGTGGTGGGTTCCTTGTATTCCTTCTTAAGCGGGCTCTTGTCAGCGGGCACGCTGGCAGAGTAAACGGTCTTGCCGGCAACGCCGGGCTTTGCATCGGTGGTATTCTTGGTTACGGTGCCTTCTACCTTCTGGTAGGCATCGCCCTCTTTACAGGTATACACAGCGGTGTAAGCCCAGCCGTCATCGGTCTTGGTCCAGTAACCATCGGGGGTCTCCTTCCAGGTGTGGGTGTGGCCATCCTCCGGGTTGGTGTCATTCCAGTACCATTTCGGCTCGCCATAGGTATGGCCGTCCGCAGCGGCGCTGGCCGCAAAGGTATCGGAGTTTTCAGCAACGTAAGCCTGTGCGTAGCTGTCAGCCTGCTGCGCAATCACTTCATCATCGCTGTTGGTCATGGACTCCATCGCAGAGGTCATGCCGGAGCTGCCGGTAAAGGTAACGGCGGTCACAACGCCTGCGGCGTTCGTCTCATAGCCCAGGTCGGTAACGGCGCTGGACAGATGATACGTTTTGATGGTGGCAGCCATCACCGATGCCATCTCGTCCTTGTTCAGGCCATAGGCTTCGGTGTTGATCTTGCCGGCTGCGGCGTTGGCGTACATGGCATCGGCCAATGCATTTTCCAACGCTGCGAGGCTCATGCCCGCCTTGCTCTGTGCAGTCGCTTCCAGCTTGGCATCGTCCTGCTCCAGTTCATGCACTTCGCCCTGGGCAGCCAGCGTTTGGGCTGTCTGCTTGATCAGGTCTGCGGTGCTGGTGAACTTGGGCAGGGACTGCACAGCGCTGGCCGCGCTTGCTGCGCTAGCTGCAACAGACTGCGCTACCGAAGAATCAATCTTGGTAGTTTCGGCTGCTGCGGGAAGCGCCACGCTTTGGGCAACCATGGCTGCTGCCAACACGGATGCACCAAAACGCTGAAGGTTTTTCTTCATAGTTTTATCCTCCCTTAAGTGTTACTACTTTTCCCTTTTGTGTGAAAAGTGGTACGGCAGATGTGCGGCACTTTGCAGGTGTTGATTGCAAAACGCCTGGTTGTGCTCCCCTCGGTCTGGCGATCCCTTGCCGGGCTGCGGCCTGCTTTTGGGGCTTTTGGCCCCGGCACAGCGGCTGACAAAACGTTGTACCGGCTGCATGCCTTGATCCCGCAAATGATAACCTTTCCGACACATCTAGGTATATACATTATATCACAGTTGCCAGAATTTGCATAGTTAATTAGAGCGGTTTCTATGTAAATTTTTGTCCTTGAATCAACTGAAACCTGTTTTTCGCACATTATTTGCGCTGCGGTGCGGTGACCCTTTGGCGGTATTTATTAACATTTTTGAATGGTTTATTCCTGATTTTATCAAATGATTAAACATTTACCCCGATAATGTTCTTTGCAATCTCTTAATCCAATCACCCGGTATTGTTATCGCGCATTTTTTGTCATTTCGGTTTGGCTTGTTGTTGAGCGATTTGGCAGAGATTGGAGGAAACTTGAAGGGAAAATTGGAGGTTGAGAATTGCCCATTATAACTTGTACTGTAGAGAGCGTTCCTGACTGTTCCGAAAACTTAGGGATAGATCAACCCTTGCCCCTTAACCGCGACCTGAAATACACCTTCCCAAGGTAGGGCGGTATGAGTGCCCCCTCCTGCTCCACTTTTTCAAAGTTCCGAATGGTGTCCTCTCCCCTATCTACAATTCCTGATGTTTTCATGATGCCTTCCTTGGTCTTCCACACCCGGCCTTTGCCCCCTCCCCGTCCCATAAGTCGTACACAACAAAAAGGCCCCTGCCTTAACAGCAGGAGCCTTGAAAGCTATATCACAAGCCGAAAATTACTTCTCGATCTTGGAAACAACGCCGGAACCAACAGTGTGGCCGCCTTCGCGGATAGCGAAACGCATGCCTTCTTCCATGGCAACCGGGGTGATCAGCTCAACGTGCATATCAACGTTGTCGCCGGGCATGCACATCTCAGTGCCTTCGGGCAGGGTGATGATGCCGGTAACGTCGGTGGTACGGAAGTAGAACTGAGGACGATAGTTGTTGAAGAACGGGGTATGACGGCCGCCTTCTTCCTTCTTCAGGACGTAAACATGGCCATCGAAAGTGGTGTGGGGATGAACAGAGCCGGGAACAGCCAGAACCTGGCCACGCTCGATCTGGTCACGGTCAATACCACGGAGCAGAGCGCCGATGTTGTCGCCAGCCTGAGCGAACTCGAGGCTCTTGCGGAACATTTCCAGACCAGTGATGGTGGTGGTCAGCTTCTCTTCCTTCAGACCAACGATTTCCATCTGATCGCCGACATGAGCAGTACCACGCTCAACACGACCGGTAGCAACGGTGCCACGGCCGGAGATGGTCATAACGTCCTCAACGGGCATCAGGAACGGCTTATCAGCAGCACGGTCCGGGGTCGGGATGTAGCTGTCAACAGCGTCCATCAGCTCCCAAATGCACTTGTATTCCGGAGCATCGGGATCCTTGGAAGTGCTCTCCAGAGCCTTCAGAGCGGAACCACGGATGATCGGGGTGTTGTCGCCGTCGAAATCCTGGCTGTCCAGCAGTTCGCGAACTTCCATTTCGACCAGGTCGAGCAGCTCTTCGTCGTCAACCATATCGCACTTGTTCAGGAACACAACGATCTTGGGCACGCCAACCTGACGAGCCAGCAGGATGTGCTCACGGGTCTGCGGCATCGGGCCATCGGTTGCAGCAACAACCAGGATAGCGCCGTCCATCTGAGCAGCACCGGTGATCATGTTCTTGATGTAGTCAGCATGGCCCGGGCAGTCAACGTGGGCATAGTGACGCTTCGCGGTGTGGTACTCAACGTGAGCGGTATTGATCGTGATACCACGAGCCTTCTCTTCAGGAGCCTTATCGATGCTGGAGTAATCCATGAAATCGGCATCGCCCTTCAGAGCCAGAACCTTGGTGATAGCGGCAGTCAGAGTGGTCTTGCCGTGGTCAACGTGACCGATGGTACCGATGTTGACATGCTCCAAAGAGCGGTCAAATTTTTCCTTTTCAGCCATTGGAAGTATCCTCCTTTAATTCAAACAGATAAAATAGCCTGTTGTAAGGCTATCATACTAGATTTTTCAAGAAAAATCAAGTATTTTGCGCGAATTTGTGCAGAATCAGCCCTTATTGCGCTCGGTCATGATCTTATCTGCAACACTCTTGGGAACCTGCTGGTAATCAGCCGGCTCCATGGAGTACTGACCACGGCCCTGGGTCTTGGAACGCAGGTCAGTAGCGTAACCGAACATCTCGGACAGAGGAACCATAGCGGTGACACGGGCAGTGCCATCGGTGGATTCCTGGTTCTGGATCGCGCCGCGGCGGCTGTTCAAGTCGCCAATGACGTTGCCCATATACTCGTCAGGAACAACAACGTCAACCTTCATGATGGGCTCCATAATGACGGGATCAGCTTTCTTCATAGCATCCTTGAATGCCATGGAGCCGGCGATGGAGAACGCCATTTCAGAGGAGTCAACTTCATGATAGGAGCCGTCCCACAGAGTGACCTTGACATCCACGACGGGATAGCCAGCCAGAATGCCGGACTTCATCGCGCCCTGGATACCGTTGTCAACAGCGGGGATGTATTCCTTCGGGATAGCGCCGCCAACAATACCGTTGACAAACTCATAACCCTTACCCGGGTTGGGCTCAATCTTGATCTTAACGTGACCATACTGGCCCTTACCACCGGACTGACGTGCGTACTTGGTTTCCTGGTTAGCATCCTTGCGGATGGTTTCACGGTAGGCAACCTGAGGTGCGCCAACGTTAGCTTCGACCTTAAACTCGCGGAGCAGACGGTCCACGATGATTTCCAGGTGGAGCTCGCCCATGCCGGCGATGATGGTCTGACCGGTTTCTTCATCGGTCCAGGTACGGAAAGTCGGGTCCTCTTCAGCCAGCTTAGACAGGGCAATACCCATCTTCTCGCTGCCAGCCTTGGTCTTGGGCTCGATGGCAACGCGGATAACCGGCTCGGGGAAGTTCATGGACTCGAGGATGATGGGATGCTTCTCATCGCACAGGGTATCACCAGTGGTGGTGTTCTTCAGACCAACAGCAGCGGCGATATCGCCAGCGTAGCAGATGTCGATATCCTTACGGTTGTTTGCATGCATCTGCAGGATACGGCCGATACGCTCGTCCTGATCCTTAACAGAGTTGTAAACAGTGGTGCCAGCCTCAACGGTACCAGAGTACACGCGGAAGAAGCACAGCTTACCAACATACGGGTCAGTCATAATCTTGAATGCCAGTGCAGAGAACGGCTGATCATCGGAAGAAGTGCGATCTTCTTCCTCGCCAGTCTCCGGGTTGGTGCCCTTGATGGCCGCAACGTCGGTCGGAGCAGGCATATAATCAACGATTGCATCCAACAGTTTCTGAACGCCACGGTTCTTGTAAGAAGAGCCGCAGACAACAGGAACGATCTCGTTGGAAATAGTAGCCTTACGCAGAGCAGCCTTGATTTCTCCCTTGGTCAGCTCTTCGCCTTCCAGGTACTTCATCATCAGCTCTTCGTCGGTCTCAGCAACAGC
>ENA-UONS01002478-UONS01002478.1-human-gut-metagenome-genome-assembly--contig:-CS19-NODE-2478-length-14522-cov-5.737886_pt1 | contig 14522 bp, 11 predicted proteins | sample MGYA00242458_ERZ724005 | MGnify/ENA metagenome assembly ERZ724005
GTGGGCAACCTGTTTGAGGTGGATACCGTGCAGAGCGTGCTGCACCATGTGGAGCGCATTGCCGGCAAGACCTACGGTGCAAACGACAAGGACGACATCTCCATCCGCGTCATCACCGACCACATCCGCAGCTGCACCTTTATGGTGTCGGACGGCATCCTGCCCTCTAATGAGGGCCGCGGCTATGTGCTGCGCCGTCTGCTCCGCCGTGCTGCCCGCCATGGCCGGATGCTGGGCATCCGCCGCCCGTTCCTGGTGGAGCTGGTGGAGACCGTCATCCAGTCCAGCGAGTCCGCTTACCCCGAGCTGCGGGAGCATGAGGCTTATATCAAGAAAGTCATCGGCACCGAGGAGGCAAACTTTGCCCGTACCATCGACGCCGGCATGAACATCCTGAACAACATGATCGACGGCCTGGAGAAAGCACACCAGCATCTGCTCAAGGGCCTGGACGTCTTCAAGCTGAATGATACGTTCGGCTTCCCCATCGACCTGACCAAGGAGATCGCTGCCGAGCAGGGCATCGACATCGACGAGGACGGCTTCCACGCCGAGATGCAGAAGCAGAAAGAGCGTGCCCGCGCCGAGCGCCTCAAGAAGAATATCTCCGGCTGGAGCGAGGACCTGTTCGGCGGCCTCACCGCCGAGCCCACCGTCTTCACCGGCTACGACACTCTGTGCGGCGACGCTGTCGTGGTTGCCCTGAGCGACGAGGAGACCCTGACCGACGCCATCGCTACCGATGAGCAGGCCAAGGAAGACGTTCTGGTCGTTCTGGATCAGACCCCGTTCTACGCTGAGATGGGCGGCCAGGCTGCTGACCACGGCGTCATCACCGGTGCAGAGTGCTCCCTGCGCGTGCTGGATGTCAAGAAGACCCCCAAGGGCTACTACGTCCACACCTGCGTGCTGGAGAGCGGCATCGTCAAGGTGGGCGACCATCTGACCGCCCGCGTGGACAAAGAGTACCGCATGGCCATTGCCCGCAACCATACCGCTACCCACCTGCTGCAGGCTGCTCTGCGTGAGGTGCTGGGCGACCATGTCCATCAGGCTGGCTCCTATCAGGACGCCAAGATCACCCACTTCGACTTCACCCACTTCAGCGCGGTCACTCCTGAGGAGCTGGCCCGTGTGGAGAAGATCGTCAACGACAAGATCTTTGAGGCCATGAACGTCACCGTCAAGGAGATGCCCATTGAAGAGGCCAAGAAGCTGGGTGCAATGGCTCTGTTCGGCGAGAAGTACGGCAAGGTGGTCCGCGTGGTTGATATCGAAGGCTGGTCCACCGAGTTCTGCGGCGGCACCCATGTCAAGAACACCGCCCAGATCGGCTGCTTCAAGATCGTGAGTGAGAGCTCTGTGGCCGCTGGCATCCGCCGCATTGAGGCTGTCACCGGCAAGAACCTGCTGTTCCGTGCAAACCTGCAGGAGGCTATGCTGCACACCGTGGCGAACACCCTGAAAGCCAACAACGTTACCTCTCTGCCTGTTCGTGCTGAGGCTGTCATGGCTGAGAACAAGGCGATGACCAAGGAGCTGGAAGAGATCAAGGCAAAGGTTGCTGCCTCCAAGGTGACCAGCCTGTTTGATAATGCGGAGGAAGTGGATGGCGTGAAGATCGCTTCCGCTTACTTCACCGGCACCACCGGCGACACCCTGCGCGGCATGTGCGACAGCATCCGTGACAAGGCTGTGAACCCCGTGGTGGCTGTGCTGGTAGGCAAGGCCGAGGACAAGATCACCATGGCTGTCACCGTCAACAAGCTGGCACAGGAAAAGGGCCTGAAGGCGGGTGTGCTGGTGAAAGAGCTGGCTGCCATCGCAGGCGGCAAGGGCGGCGGCAAGCCGGACTTTGCGATGGCCGGCCTGAAAGACGAGACCAAGATCGACGAGGCACTGGCTGCTGTCAAGGGCATCGTGGAAAAGCAGCTGGGTTGATTTTAAATAAAACCGAAAGGAGCAATTCCCATGGAAGATTGTCTGTTTTGTAAGATCGCGGCGGGCGAGATCCCCTCGAAGAAGCTCTACGAGGACGATCAGGTGGTTGCCTTTTATGACATCGCCCCGCAGGCGAAAGTGCATTTTCTGGTCATCCCGAAAAAGCACATCTCTTCTGCTGCTGCACTGACGGAGGCCGATGGCGCGCTGCTGGGCCATGTGTTTGCCGTCATCGCCAAGCTCGCCAAGGAGCAGGGCCTCGACAATGGCTACCGTGTCATCTCCAACGTGGGCGAGGACGCGGGCCAGACCGTGAAACACCTGCACTTCCATGTGCTGGGCGGCGAGAAACTGCCTGTCTGAAATTGAAAGAGAGGGAATTGTTATGGCTGAGACTTATACCCTGCATGTTGCGGGCCTGACCCGTGAGCTGACCATCTGCAAGGTGAACGACCACATGGACATTGCGGCCTTCATCATGCTGGGTGACGCCGAGCTGACCGTGGCTGCTGCCACCGAGCTGTTGAAGAAGTGCCCGGATTTTGACATCCTGCTCACCGCGGAGGCCAAGGGCATTCCTCTGGCTCATGAGATGAGCCGCCAGAGCGGCAAGCCCTACGTCTGCGCGCGCAAGGGCGTCAAGCTCTATATGAAAGACCCGGTGGTCGTGGAAGACAAATCCATCACCACCGAGGGCAAGCAGAAGCTGGTCATTGATCGCAAGGAGCTGGACGAGATGAACGGCAAGCGAGTCCTGGTCGTGGACGATGTTATCTCCACGGGTGGCTCCCTCAAGGCACTGGATGCTCTGGCAGAGCAGACCCAGTGCACCATCGTGGGCCAGGCGGCTGTCCTGGCTGAGGGCAATGCAGCGGAGCGCAAGGATATCATCTACCTTGAGCCGCTGCCTCTGTTCCTCCACTGATCGAATATGCGTCGGCCGCTCTGCGTCTTCTGCGTTGGTACGCTGGGGGTAGAGTTGGTGTGCGCGTTTTTGCCGCAAACGGGGCTTTTGCTGCCGTTTGCGGCATTTTTTGTGCCCGCGCTGCTCTGGTTGCTCTTTGGCAAAAACAGCCGGGGCTATGGCGTCTGCCTACTGCTGGGGGCTCTGGCCGGGCTGCTGCTCACGGCTCATACCCGGCAAAAGCTGGACCGTGTCCACACCGCTTACGCTGATCGGGAAGTGACCCTGACCGCCGAGGTGGAAGAGGTGTCGGCCTCCTATTACCCGGGCGTCGTCCATGCGGTGCTGCGGGTGGAGCCGACAGGCGGTGAGAAGACCGCATTCCGGGTGGAGTGTGTCTGTATGCCAAAGTGCACGGCCGGGGAGCGGGTGCAGGCCCGCTTTGCGCTGGAAGTACCAGCCCGGACACAGCAGCTTTCTTCCTATGCGGACGGCATTGCCCTGAGCGGGGAATATCTCTCAGGAATGAAGCACCTGGGCCCGAGTGAGAGCTTCCGGGCCAAAACGGCGCGGCTCCAAAAGCGGTTGAGTGCGGCTTTGCGCAAGGGGATGGCACAGGGCCCGGCGGGAGTGCTGGCGGCCATGGTGCTGGGTGACCGCACCCATCTGTCCAAAGACCTTCGCAGTGCCTACCGGGCGGCGGGTCTTTCCCATGTGCTGGTGGTCAGCGGAATGCATGTGTCCATCCTCTGCGGCAGCGTGTTTGCAAAATACCTGCCGGAAAAGAAAAAGCGGGAGCGCGGTTATGCCAGCCGGAGGCGGCAGGCATTGTTCGGCGCTGCCATGGCCCTGCTGCTGGCCGGGGTCACCGGGCTGACGCCCTCGGTCCTGCGGGCGGCCACGGCGGTATGGGTCAGCGCGCTGGGCGTCTGGGTTTACGGCCCACCGGATGCCCTCACCTCGCTGGGCGTGGCAGGCGTCTGGATGACGCTGGGCAACAGCTACGCCGTCTGTGACATCGGCTTTGAGCTCTCCTTTGCGGCGGTGCTGGGCACACTGGCCGGGGCGGAACTGGCCCGGAAAGGCCGCCGCTTCCCGCTGCTGCGGAACGGGGTGTGGGAGACGCTCTGCGTTTCGGCCTGCGCCAGCGCGGCCACTTTCCCGGTGCTGGTGCTCCGGGGGCTGAGTGCCAGCTTGTATGCGCTGGTGTCCAGCGTGGCTGTGCTCTGGCTGGTGGAGCCCGTTTTACGATTGGGCCTTGCCACGGCTCTGCTTGGCTGCTGGCCCGCACTGGCCCCGCTGCACCGGGCGTGCTCCCTGTGCGCGGCCACGCTGGCAGGGTGTTTGAACCGATGGGCCCTCTGGGTATCCGGCTGGCCCGGGGCACAGATCTATTTTGACACTGCCTGTGCCGCTCTCATCTGCCTGCTGCTGTTGGGGCTGGGGTGGCTGGCGTACCACTGGCGTGTCCGGCCGCGGGTGGCACTGCCCTGTCTGGTGCTGACGGCGGCGCTGGCCATCGGTTTGGGGAACGTCCTGAACCGGGAGATCGTCCAGGTGGAGCTGGCCGGGAGCCGGAACGCTCCGGCCGTGGTCATCACGCGGGGAGAGAGCGCCGTGGTGCTCTTCCGGGGCGGCAGCAGTACCCAGCAGGCGGTGGAAACGCTGCTCACCCGGCGGGGCGCGCGGGAAGTGGAAATGCTGGTAGACCTGCGGATGAACCCGCGAACGCCCTGCACGCTGGAAGCCAGAGAGCGGATGGCAGCAGACGAGATGCCCCGCTATACTACCCGCCGTGCCCACAGCAGCCCGGCAGAGCTGGAAGTGCTGCGAGTACAGAATGGCTGCATCGTCCGCATCACGGCGGCGGGGCGGCAGTTTGCTGCCCTGAGCGGGAGCGTCCCGTTGGCAAAGCCTGTCCGGGTTGACTGGCTGCTGGCAAGCCCGGCCCGCCCGGACGCGGTGCAGTACACAGACTGCCTGACACTGAGCAGTGCGTACCACTGGATGGAGGAAAACGCGGAAACAGAGACCGCCTCCTGCCTGGCGCTCCGCCCCGGCGGCGGGGAGCGGCTTTCGTGAGCGCTTTTCAAAGCGGGCGGAATATGATAAAATAGCACTTGACAAAACAAAAAGGAGGCCAGCCTTTTGGCAACCGAAACAAAACTCCGGCAGCTGGCAGAGCAGGGCTGTGCGGTCTACTATTTTTATTCCAGCGAGCGGTATCTGGTGCGGCGGGCGGTGGCGGCTGCGTCCCAGCTGCTGGCAGCAGGGGAGGACGAAGAGACCACTGTGCTGGACGGAGCGACCCCGGGCATTGAGCAGCTCATCATGGCGGCGGGTACCATCTCGTTTTTTGGCACCCGGCGCGTGGTCGTCCTGCCGGAGATCGACCCAAGCGCTTACAGCGACAAAGACCTGGACGAGCTCTGCGAGACGCTGGGCAGTTTGGAAAACGCCGTGGTGGTGCTGGGCACCGTGTTTGACCTGGAACGCAATAAGCTCAAGCTGGGCAAGCGGGCGCAAAAGCTCATCAACCAGTGCAAAAAGCTGGGCTTTACCGAGGAGCTGGCCAAACCCAAGCCCTATGAGCTGAAAATCATGATGATCGAGCGGGCCAGGGAGCAGGGGACAAACCTGCCCGAGGGCGCGGCCGGTGCTTTGCTGGAGCGCTGCGGCGAGGACCCGTTTCTGCTGGAAAATGAGGTGGACAAGCTCTGCGCCGTTTCCGGCTACAAGACCGTTACCACGGCCATGGTGGCCGAGATGGGCACTGTCAGCCTGGAAGCAGACGTGTTTGAGATGATCCGGATGATCACGGCCAAAAACGCCACGGGTGCCTGCAAAAAAATGCAGACACTGCTCCGCCTGCAGCAGGAGCCCATTGCCATTACAGCGGCCATGATCGGCAGCTATGTGGACCTGTACCGGGTCAAGCTGGGGGCGGTCCGGCGGAAAAACTACAGCACGGTCTTCAAGGATTTCGGGTACAGGGGGAGCGATTACCGGCTCAAGCGCTCGGCGGAGACAGCCGCCCACTACACGCTGCCCCAGCTGGAAGCCTGTATGCAGGTGCTGCTGGAGCTGGATAAAAGTTTGAAAAGCCAGCCTGTGGACGACGGGGTGCTGATGGAAACGGCCCTCTGCCGTCTGGCACTGGCGGGGAGCAGCCGATGAACGAAGCAAATTTTGTACACACCAGCCGGGTGCTGATCGTGGAGGGAAAATACGATGCAGCCCGGCTTTCCCATTTGACCGACGCCATGATCCTGCTGACGGACGGGTTTGCGATCTATAAGGACAAAAAGCGCCAGCAGCTGTTCAAGGCGCTGGCGAAGAAGAACGGCCTCATTCTGCTCACCGACTCGGATGCGGCAGGGTTCCGCATCCGCAACTACATCACCAATTTAGTAGGGGCGCAGAATGTGGTGCAGGCTTATGTCCCGGCCATTCACGGCAAGGAGAAGCGGAAACCCCAGCCCGGCAAAGAGGGGCTTCTTGGCGTGGAGGGCGTGGACGACGCCATTGTGGTCAAGATTCTGCGGGAAGCACTGGGCACGGAGGCCGATGCGGCAGCCCCCCGCCCGGAGGGACGGCAGATCACCTATACCGACCTGTACGATTGGGGCCTTTCCGGCACGGCAGGCAGCGCGGAGCGGAAAACAAAGCTCCTCAACGCGCTGGGCCTGCCGCCGCGCCTCTCCAAAAAGGAGCTGGTGGAGGCGCTGAACCGTCTGTACAGTTTTGAACAGTTGAATTCCATGCAAGAAACACTCTTTAAAGATGAAGAATAAGACGATTAAAAAACCCGGTAATCCGGCGGGGATTGTGCTATAATAGTAACATTATGCGCACTGGGTGTACGGAAACACCCGCAGGGCAAAAATCCGGCTGCACAAATCGGTGCGGCGGTGGAAGAAAGAGGAGAAAAATCATGGAACGAGAAAAACTCAAATCAAGACTTGGGTTTATCCTGCTTTCCGCGGGCTGTGCCATCGGCATCGGAAACGTATGGAAATTCCCCTACATGGCCGGCCAGGGCGGCGGCGGCGCGTTCGTGCTGTTCTATCTGCTGTTCCTGGTCATCTTGGGCCTGCCCATCATGAGCATGGAGTTTGCAGTGGGCCGCGCCAGCCACAAGAGTCCGGTGCGCGCCTATCAGGCACTGGAAAAGCCGGGCCAGAAATGGCACATCCACGGCTACTTTACCCTCATTGGCTGCTACCTGCTGATGATGTTCTACACCACCGTGGCCGGCTGGATGATGCATTACTTCTACATGACGGCTGCGGGCAAGCTCTCCGGCCTGACCGCGGATGAAGTGGCAAGTGCCTTTACCGAGATGCTGGCAAGCCCCGGCATCATGGCGTTCTGGATGGTCGTGGTGGTCGTGTTCGGCATCTTTGTCTGTGCCCGTGGCCTGCAGAACGGCTTGGAGCGTGTGACCAAAGTCATGATGATCGCTCTGCTGGTCATCATGGTCATCCTGGCCGTCAACAGCCTGTTCATGCCGGGGGCAGCTGAGGGCCTCAAGTTCTATCTGGTGCCGGACTTTGCCCGCATGAAAGAGGTGGGCGTCGTCAACACGCTGGTGGGTGCTATGAACCAGGCGTTCTTCACCCTGAGCCTGGGCGTGGGTGCCATGGCCATCTTTGGCAGTTACATTGGCAAAGAGCGCGCGCTGCTGGGCGAGTCCGTCCGTGTGGTGGTGCTGGATACATTCGTAGCCATTACGGCCGGCCTCATCATTTTCCCGGCCTGCTTTACTTATGGCGTGGACCAGACCTCCGGCCCCAGCCTCATTTTTATCACCCTGCCCAACATTTTTGCCAACATGGCCATGGGCCGGCTGTGGGGCAGCCTGTTCTTCCTGTTCATGGCGTTTGCCGCTCTCTCCACGGTGCTGGCCGTGTTTGAGAACATCATCTGCTGCGATATGGAGCTGATGCACTGGGACCGCAAAAAGTCCAGCTGGGTCAACCTGTTCCTCATCATTGCCCTCTCATTGCCCTGCGTGCTGGGCTACAACCTCTGGGCCTGGGATGGCTTTGCCATCTTCGGCGGCGCCGTGCTGGATCTGGAGGATTTCCTCGTCAGCAACCTGTTCCTGCCGCTGGGTTCGCTGGTCTACCTGCTGTTCTGCACCTCCCGCTATGGCTGGGGCTGGGAGAACTACAAAAAAGAGGTCAACACCGGCGATGGCCTCAAAGTGCACGACTGGATGCGCGTCTACCTGACCTACGGTTTGCCGGTCATCGTGCTGTTCATCTTTGCATTTGGCCTGTACGATAAATTCCTGGCGTAACCCGGCAGCCGGGGCCGCTGTAAATGACCACTGACCCCTAAGAGGCGGCCCTCCTTCCCGGAGGACTGCCTCTTTTTGCTTCCACAGGAGGAAAATGACCATGTATATTCTGATCTGTGATGACGAGCCCGCGGTGGCCCGGCAGGTGGAACAACTTGCCCGGCAGCACCTGGAACAGCGGGGTATCCCGGTGCAGTGCGCCGTCTGCACCCGGGGCGAGGAGGTGCTGGCCCGGTCAGACCTGGCCCAATACCAGCTGGCCCTGCTGGACGTGGACCTGGAGACCATGACCGGCATTGCACTGGGGCGGCGGCTCAAGCAGCAGAACCCGGGGCTGGTGCTGGTGTACATTTCAGCCTATCTGGAGTTTGCTCCTGAGGGCTACACGGTCCGTGCGTTCCGGTATCTCCTCAAGCGGGATATGGAGCGGATGCTGCCCAGCTGTCTGGATGCTGTGCTTGCCGAGCACAGCCGGGAGTGCCGGACGCTGCCCATCCGGCAGGGGCGGCGCGAGACAGAGGTACCGCTGGATCAGATCTATTATCTGGAGAGCGACCTGCGCAAGATCAATGTCTATGGTGAGACGCTCCACAAGCCGCTCTGCTCCTACTACGGCAAACTGACGGACCTGCCCGCCTCCCTGCAGGAAGACGGTTTTTTGCGGGTCGGGCGCAGCTTTGTGGTCAACATGCGGTATATCCGGCAGATCAGCAATTATAAAGTGATGCTCCAGAACGGCGTGGAACTGGGCGTCAGCCGGAACGGCTATGCAGCCATCCGGGGCGCTTATCTGGAGTGGAAAGGGCAGTTTGGCGATGAGCTATGAGTTGAAGATGAAGCTGCTGATGCACCTGGTCTGCATCGCGCAGTGGGGCGTGTTTGCCCTCATCCACTGGGAGATGCTGGGCAAAGGCAAGTGGAAACATCCCTTTGCCTGTACGGTGCTGGCATTGTGCGGGATGCTGGTAATTTCGCTCTGGATCGATTTCGGCTTTTTCAATGCCGCTTCCATTGCGTTCAACGTGCTGTACCTGCTGGTGACATCGGCGTTTTTTGGCGGGACCATCCGCCAGAAGCTGATGTCCTGCATGATCAACGGCGTGGTCTGCCTGCTGACGGAAAATACAGTCATATATCTCTATACCTATATCGAAGCGGTTCCGCCTGCGCAGGTGATCCGGCAGCCGCTGGGCGTTCTGCTCATGGCAGCGGCGATGCTCATCGTGGGTGGCATCACGGCTCAGATGGCAAAGCACTGGGGCCAGAAGCAGGCGCTGGAACCGCTGCAGCTGGTGGTTGCCATGTTCTTCCCGGGGGTGGTCGTGGTGCTCAACATGCTGCTGATGGTCTCGGGCGGCCGGTTCGATGCCACCCAGTTCAGCGTGCTGTTTACGGTGGGGCTCACGGTGGCGGTGTTGGTGCACCTGCTCTTTGTCCAGATGCTCAACGAGCAGGTGGTGCAGAAAAAGGATTCTCAGTACCGTGCCACATTGGAGCAGGAGCGGGCGGAAGCCCTGATGGAATCCTACACCACCCAGCGCCGCCTGACCCATGAGTTTGCCAACCATCTCGAAGCACTGAGCCTGATGCTCCAGCAGAACGACGTGGCCGGGGCCCGCGGCTACCTGACCTCCATCAGCAAGACCATCCAGATGAACAGTGCCATCCTCAATACCCACAACCCCCTGCTGGATGCTCTGCTCAGCAAAAAGTACGAGGAAGCAGCCCGGAAAGGGGTCATGATGTACTTTGACCTCTCAGACCTGAAAGACATCCCGCTGGATCGGACGCATCTGGTCATCGTGGTATCCAACCTGCTCAACAATGCCATTGAGGCGGCGGCACAGGCGGCCCCGCCCGAGGTGCATGTCCGGATGAAAAAGACGGAGGGAGAGCTGGTGATCTCGGTGCGCAACCGGGTCAGACAGAATGTGGAGATCCCGGAGGGGCAGCTGCCCCGTTCCACCAAGCGTGAACCCGGCCACGGCATGGGGCTGGCCAATGTCTGTGCGGTGCTGGAGGCGCACGACGCCGAGTACACCCTCAGCTGCCGGGACAACTGGTTCCGCTTTACCTGCGCGTTCCCGACCAACGGAATATGACATCCTGAGATGCAGAATATGACAACTCCCGTGCAATGGCGGCACAAATCTGCTATGATAAAAGCAGTAAAGGCGACCTGAGCGGGAAGGGCGCTTTGATTGCGGCCGGATTTTTCCGGGGCGTCTGCTGATGCATAAGGCCCTGCGATGCGTGTGTGCAGGGCCTCTGGCCTTTGCTTTCCGAAAGTCTGACGAGGCTCTTGGCGGCAGTCTGGGGATTGCTGTACATAGAGAACTTGACCGCTGTGTGGCTTGCGGCGGGCGGCACCGTGTGTGGGAACGGGGTGCTGCCCGGCGGGGCTATGTGGTTTTGCAGGTCAAGAGCTTCGCCGGGCTTTTTCTTTTTTACCGTTTTGTCATATTTCACGGTTTGTTTCTTGTTTTTTCACCGGGTGCATGGTAAAATTAAGACATTCTTGAACAAGAAAGTTCACAAAACTTTAAATTTTACGGTTAAAATACCCGGAAAGAAAGTGGGCGGAGCGGATGCGAAACAAACGGGCCGGAAAGGCTGTGGCAGCGTTGGCCATGGGAATTGTGGTGGCCGCGGGTCTGGTGACTATAGGCGCAAAGGAATCCGGCCCCAGCCTGACGTATCATGAGCTGCTGGTGCTGGCCGGGGATAAGACTCAGGCGGCATCTGCGGAGCAAGACCTGGAAGCAGCGTCTGGCCTGCCGGAAGCCATCGGGGAAGAAGCGGTCGCTGTCAGCAAGTTAAAAGAAGAGCTGGAAGAGATCGACGCGGAAAACAGCGCTTCCAGTGAGGCCGTGCCGGAAGAGATGCCGGAGTCCGAGGCGGCTGCCTCGGAAGAAAGTGCCTCGGCGGAGAGCACCGCCCCGGCGGCTTCCTCCGCCTCGGAAGCCGCCGCGTCTTCCGTGCCATCCAGTGCGGCGGAATCCCATGCCGTGTCCGAAGCCGCCAGTGCCCCGTCCAGTACAGCGGCCAGCAGTGCCCCCACTGCAGAGGAACTCTGTGACCAGCAGGTCGCAGAGTATATCCGCCAGATCGAGCAGCTGCAGGCCCGCAGTGAAAAGCGGCTTTACAGTATTATGCTGTCGGCCTATAGCGAGTATATGTCTCACCCGGTGGAGGAGCGGAACCTTGTGACGAAAGTGTCTGCGGTCCTCTCCAAGAGCGGGGAGCTAACGGCCGCCCAGAACCAGTGTGACGCGGAGTTTGCGCAGATCATGGCTGCCATGCGGAAGACCCTGCGAGAAAATGGCCGGGATGAGAGCATTGCGGATGAGGCGGAAAAAACCTATAAGCAGAAGAAAAACGCCCTCATCAAGGAACTGACCAGCCAGGCCTACAGCGGCGGCGACGGCAGCGGCCAATCCGGCAAATGGCTGGCCGAGCACGCCGATGGAAACATCGTGGACTGAGATGGAAATAAGAAAAACAGCGCCGCTGCGGCTCTGGGAGAATTTCCTGAGAAATGCAGCGGCGCTGTTTTGCAGATGAAACACTTTCGTGTCCTGAACTTCACGGAAATCAATTTACAAACCTGAAGAGATGTATTATAATAAAATCGCTGTGTTTCGATATAACACAACCAAAGGAGGAAAACTTGGTGCTGGTTACTCTGATTGAGAGCGTTTACAATTTTTTGTGGGGAGATCTGCTCACTCTGCCGCTGGGCGGGGTGACGCTCAACCTCTCCCTTATGGTCATCCTGCTATTTACGGCGGGCATCTTTTTCACACTGGGTACCCGGCTGCTTCCGATGCGGCTGTTCCGGGATATGCTGGATGCTGTCTGCGAGAAAAAGCAGGGGAAGCAGGGCGGCCTTTCATCGCTCCAGACGCTGGTGGTCTCCACCGCTACCCGGGTGGGCATGGGCAACCTCGTTGGCGTGGTGGCGGCGGTTTCCGTGGGTGGTGCAGGGGCCGTGGTCTGGATGTGGGTCACGGCGCTGCTGGGGGCGTCCACTTCCTTTGTGGAGTCCACGCTGGCGCAGAAATATAAGGAGTCTGATCCGCTTTATGGCGGCTGGCGCGGCGGCCCGGCATTTTATCTGCACAAGCTGGCAGAGCGCAAGCGGGGGAAACTGCTCAAAAAATCTGTTGTGGCATCGTTGTTTGCAGTGTCCGGACTCATCTGCTGGTGCGGCATCAGCCAGGTTATCAGCAACTCGGTGAGCGAGGCGTTTTCCAATGCGTTTTCCATTCCGCCGCTGGTGACGACCCTTGCGCTTACCGCGCTGGCGGCAGTCATCGTCCTGCGGAAAGATGCAACGGTCAAAAGCCTGGATGTGATTGTCCCCATCATGGCGGGCTGCTATTTCCTCATGACGCTCTATGTTGTTTTCACCAATCTGCCGCAGCTGCCCGGCGTGCTTGCCCGCATTTTCTCGGAGGCATTTGGCCTGCGACAGGCGGCCGCTGGCGGCTTTGGAGCCGTGGTCATGAATGGCGTCAAGCGAGGCCTTTTTTCCAATGAAGCAGGCTCCGGTTCTGCTCCCTGCGCGGCGGCTGCTGCCGAGTGTGATGACCCGGTCAAGATGGGATTGGTGCAGGCGCTGGGCGTTCTGATTGACACCATCGTGATCTGCAGCTGTACCGCTTTTGTAATGCTGCTGGCGCCGGAAAGCGTGACCGCTGGGCTGCAGGGCATGAATCTGTTACAGGCAGCGATGCAGTACCATCTGGGCGGCTTCGGAGTGGTGTTCATTGCCCTCACGCTGGCACTGTTCAGCTTCTCAACGTTTATCGGGATTTTGTTCTATGCACGATGCAACGTGGCTTATCTCTTTGGCGACCATTGGGGCTGGCAGACCGCCTATAAGCTGCTGGCACTGGCGATGATGCTGGTGGGCGGTGTGGCAGCCTATACGGTCGTATGGGATTTGGGCGATGTGGGCATCGGCCTGATGACCATTTTCAATATGATCGCTCTTTACCCCCTGTCCGGCGAAGCTTTGACCGCTCTGCAGGAATATGAGAAGAAAAAGCACCTGAAATAAAGATCACGGAAATAGAAGAAATAAAGACACCGTGCCCTGCTTGTAAGATGAAAGCCAGGGCGCGGTGCCTTTTTTGCTGGAGGAAAATGAGAGATAGAGGGGCATTCGATCGGCTTGATTGCTGAAAAGTATAAGTTTGTCAGAAGAGAAGCACAGGAACTTATGGAATGAGAAACCGCTGATGGTTCAGAACGGATAAGAAATCAGACAATTTGTAAAGAAAGCTCAAGCTGATGCGATTTTTTTAGATAGTAATATGATGAGGACAAGGCGAAAACTATTGATTGTTGACGAGACACGTGATAAAATAATATGAGACTTAAAATGTGAAATAATGTCATTTGATAAAATAAAAAATATATTTATTGCTGACAGGATAAAGCGGAATGTTAAATCAATTGAACGATACGTATGAATGTTGAATACAAATTTCGTCAACAAATATTGTCAGATTTCTGAATTCGGAGACTTAAAATGAAATGACTGCACGGGAGAAAAGGAAAAATGAATGCGGTGAGTTTAGAGAATAAAACAATTTTAGTCACAGGGGAGTGTGAAATAATACGCGGCTGTCATAATAGTGACAAGGGCACGGCAGAGAATGAAAAGCTCTGCGACCCGAATCTTACCCGAAGAATGAACGACGGATCTTTCTGGATGGCAGAAATGCCGAACAGGAAGAAATCTCGACCATGAGGGTGGGGTGACAGCCAGAGGACAGGTGAGCAAGCCTATCCGCTCTTTGTGTTGGCTGTATAGATGAATTAAAGAAAAAAATAGAGTGAGGCTGTGGAAAGGATTTATGGGCAAGAAACTTGCGATTGCGATGTTCGGACAGAAGCGATTATCGAGAGAAGGCGGAGTAGAGATCGTTGTCAAAGAGCTCTGTACCAGAATGGCACAGAATGGTTGTGACGTGACCTGCTACAACAGAGCAGGCCATCATGTGAGTGGTGCAGAGTATGATAATGCCACAATTGAATATAAAGGTGTTCATCAGAAAACGGTCCCAACAATCAATCGAAGAGGCTATGTTGGTTTGTCGATTGCCATATTGCTCTCCCAGCATCATCAGGTGACTGCTGTGGATATTATTCCGGAAAAGGTGGACATGATCAACAACCGCAAGTCTCCGATTCAGGATGACTATATCGAGAAGTATCTCGCAGAAAAAGAATTGAACCTGACCGCAACTCTGGATGCAAAGGCTGCATACTCTGATGCGGACTTTGTTGTTATAGCGGCCCCTACAAATGTCTACTCAACAAACCGTATTGACGTAGCATTGCCAAAAAGAACCTGTTTTG
>ENA-UONS01002491-UONS01002491.1-human-gut-metagenome-genome-assembly--contig:-CS19-NODE-2491-length-14476-cov-16.063102_pt1 | contig 14476 bp, 10 predicted proteins | sample MGYA00242458_ERZ724005 | MGnify/ENA metagenome assembly ERZ724005
TGTTCAGCACGTCCGGCACCTCGTCGATCTCGGCCTTCATGGCCAGCAGCTCGTTTGTGGGCATCCCCTCCACGGTGATCATGTTGGTGGACGCCAGATGGTAGTCCGTCTCTAAGAGCAGCTGCCCCACCCGGGAGTCCAGCTCCTGCGGCAGATAGGAGAGGATGTCGTAGTTGATGGGTGTGGCGACGGCCCCCACTGCCGCCGGGATGAGCAGCAGCACCGCCGCGATGAGGATGAGCCTGCGCATCCGCACGATGGCCCGCGCTAGTTTTTTCATTCATTTCCTCCCAAAGAGCATTTTTTCGCCGTTTCAGAGAAAAACGACTTTTCTCGTTTTTCCGATATACTTTATTATAGTACTCTCCCTTTGGGTGTCAAGAGACAACCCCTCCGCAGCAAAAAGCCTCTCCCAAAGGGAGAGCCTTGGCAAACAAAAAGCGGGACGCACAGGTGGTCAAGTCTGTGTGTCCCGCATTTTGTTTCTTTTTTGCACAGGACGCCGTACCAGAGCGCCTGCGCTGCGCGCAGGGAAAGCGTAGCAAACCATAAGCCGCTTTCCTTTTTATAAATAGGAGAATGGAATGGAGGAACCGAATCTCCGCAAAGAGAGTTGCAGGCATCTCTTCGGAGGAGTCGGAGGAGCTTTGGTTAGATTTAACTAACCTCGCCGTGACAACAGGATACCATAGTTTGTCATGACTGTCAAGCCTGTTTTTCAAATTTTCTGCAATTTTTTTATCCATGGCCTCCATGAGCATTTTTCATAACAAAAAGTACCCGCGCTTGTGGAAAATCCACAGGTTTCCTCTTGCTTTTTCTGAGAATCACTGTTATTATAGTGTCAAAGCCGTTGCTGGCCGACTCGATTGCCCGCCCGCAGCCGCTTTTTGCAGCGTGGAGGTTGCCATCCAAATACCTCTGCGTGATGTACCGCCCTGCCTTCAAAAGACCGCAATCGGCGGCTTTTTTAAGACAGATTAGTTAGGCAATCCTAACCAGCTATTGCAAAGCAGCTGCGGTGTTGGATTGCGATAGGAGCAAGGAGGTTCCAATGATCAATTTTGAACAGTGGGAAGGCTTTGAGGGCCGCATCTGGAAAGAGGAAGTCAACGTCCGCGACTTCATCCAGAAGAACTACACCCCCTATAACGGCGACGAAAGCTTCCTCGCCGACCCCACTGAAGCGACCAATAAGCTGTGGGGCGCACTGCAGAAGCTGCAGAAGGCCGAGCGCGCCAAGGGCGGCGTGCTGGATATGGAGACCGACGTCGTCAGCAGCCTGACCGCATACGGCCCCGGCTACATCGACGAGAGCCTGAAAGATCTGGAGCAGATCGTCGGCCTGCAGACCGACAAGCCCCTGAAGCGTGCATTCATGCCCTACGGCGGCATCAAGATGGCAGAGCAGGCCTGCACCACCTACGGCTATCAGCCCTCTGCGGAGCTGCACAAGATCTTCACCGACTACACCCGCACCCACAATCAGGCCGTCTTCGACGCCTACACCCCCGAGATGAAGGCTGCCCGCCACACCCACATCATCACCGGCCTGCCCGACACCTATGGCCGCGGCCGCATCGTGGGCGACTACCGCCGTGTGGCCCTGTACGGCATCGACGCCCTCATCAAGTTCAAGCAGGAGGATCTCGCCAACTGCGGCGACGGCACCATGACCGATGACGTCATCCGCCTGCGCGAGGAGATCGCACGCCAGATCAGCGCCCTGAAGGGCATGAAGAAGATGGCCGAGGCCTACGGCTACGACATCTCCCAGCCCGCAAAGAACGCAAAAGAGGCCTGCCAGTGGCTCTACTTCGGCTATCTGGCCGCCATCAAGACCCAGAACGGCGCCGCCATGAGCGTGGGCCGCATCTCCACCTTCCTCGACATCTACATCCAGCGCGATCTGGACAAAGGCATCCTGACCGAGAGCGAGGCTCAGGAGCTTATCGACCACATGGTCATGAAGTTCCGCATGGTCAAGTTTGCCCGCATCCCCAGCTACAACCAGCTGTTCTCCGGCGACCCCGTCTGGGCAACTCTGGAAGTGGGCGGCATCGGCATGGACGGCCGCAGCATGGTCACGAAGAACTGCTACCGCTTCCTGCACACCCTCGAGAACATGGGCCCTGCACCTGAGCCGAACCTGACCGTTCTGTACTCCTCCGCCCTGCCCGAGAACTTCAAGAAGTACGCCGCCAAGGTGTCCATCAACACCAGCTCGGTCCAGTACGAGAACGACGACGTCATGAAGCCCGTCTGGGGCGACGACTACTCCATCTGCTGCTGCGTGTCTGCCACCCAGACCGGCAAGGAGATGCAGTTCTTCGGTGCCCGCGCCAACCTGGCCAAGTGCCTGCTGTACGCCATCAACGGCGGCGTGGACGAGAAGAGCCACGAGCAGTGCGGCCCCAACTACGCCCCCATCACCGGCGAGTACCTGAACTACGACGAGGTGCTGCCCAAGTACGTCCAGATGCTGGACTGGCTGGCCGGCCTGTACGTCAACGTGCTGAACCTCATCCAGTATATGCACGACAAGTACTACTACGAAGAGGCTGAGATGGCCCTCATCGACACCGATGTCCGCCGCACCTTCGCCACCGGCATCGCCGGCTTCTCCCACGTCATCGACTCCCTGAGCGCCATCAAGTACGCCAAGGTCAAGGTCGTGCGCGACGAGATAGGTCTTGCCACCGGCTTCGAGGTCGAGGGCGACTTCCCGAAGTACGGCAACGACGATGACCGTGCCGACGAGATCGGCGTCTGGCTGCTGCGCACCTTCCTTGAGATGATCAAGAAGCGCCACACCTACCGCAACTCCGAGGCTACCACCTCCATCCTGACCATCACCTCCAACGTGGTCTACGGCAAGTACACCGGCGCTCTGCCCGATGGCCGTGCCGCATTCACCCCGTTCGCACCCGGTGCCAACCCCAGCTACGGCGCAGAGCAGAACGGCCTGCTGGCCTCTCTGAACTCCGTGGCCAAGCTGCCCTACCACTGGGCACTGGACGGCATCTCCAACACCCAGACCATCAACCCCGACGCTCTGGGCCACAGCGAGGGCGAGCGCATTGAGAATCTGGTGCAGGTCATGGACGGCTACTTCGACCAGGGCGCACACCACCTGAACGTCAACGTCTTCGGCAAGGAGAAGCTCATCGACGCAATGGAGCATCCCGAGAAGGAGGAGTACGCCAACTTCACCATCCGTGTCTCCGGCTACGCCGTCAAGTTCATCGACCTGACCCGCGAGCAGCAGATGGACGTCATCTCCCGTACCTGCCATGCAGCTCTGTAACTCCCCCGTCGGGTACGTCCACTCGCTGGAGACCTTTGGCTCCGTGGACGGCCCCGGCGTCCGGTTCGTCGTCTTTCTGCAGGGGTGTGCCCTGCGGTGCAAATACTGCCATAACCCCGAGACATGGGCGGACGGCGGCGAGGAATGGACGGTGGAGCAGCTCTTCCAGCGGGTGTGGCGCTACCGCAACTACTGGGGCAGGAAGGGCGGCATCACGGTCAGCGGCGGCGAGCCGCTGCGCCAGATGGAGTTCCTGACGGCCTTCTTCGAACTGGCCCGCTCCAAGGGCGTGCACACGGCCCTCGACACCGCCGGTCAGCCTTTTCGCCCCGACGATGCGGCCTATCTGGCCGACTTTGACCGGCTGATGCGCTCCACCAGCCTCGTCATCCTCGACCTGAAGGAGATCGACCCGGAGAAGCACCGCCAGCTCACCGGAAAAGACAACGCCAACATCCTTGCAATGGCGCGCCACATCTCCGACCTCGGTGTCCCCCTCTGGATCCGCCATGTGCTGGTGCCCGGCCTGACCGACGACGAGGAGGGCCTGCGGAGGACTGCGGAGTTCATCTCGTCCCTCAGGACGGTGCAGCGGGTGGAGGTGCTGCCCTACCACACGCTGGGCCTCTTCAAGTGGCAGAAGCTCGGCATCCCCTATCCCCTGCCCGACGCTGTCCCGCCCACGGCGGAACAGGTCAGGCGGGCCGAGGAGCTGCTGGAAGTCCACAAGTATCCGGGCTGATGATGATTTAATATGCAAAGCGTCCCGAGAGAACACCCTCGGGACGCTTTTTATTTTCGCACCATCATCTCGATAAAGCCTCTCATGGCCGAGGTCACGAATCGGCCCTTTTTATAGCAGATATAGGCGTCGCGCACCGCGTGGCGACTGCGGGGCTTATAGAAGACCAAACTACCGTCGTCGGGCTGGTGCTCCACCAGTACATTGCTGATGAAGGCCGCGCCGAGGCCATAGCGGGCGAAGTTGTACGCCACCATCGAGCGATCCATCTCCATAACGAGGCGGGGCTGAAAGTGGTTTTCCTCGAACATCCGCTCACAACACAATCGCAGATAGTTGCCGTCGTGGAGCAGAATGAAGGGCGTGTCGTAGAAATATTCCAGCGGGGCACAGCGCTCCTCGGGCAGTAGAAAAATCATCTCGCCCCGCTCGGCCTGTGTGAGCTGGTAGTTCCGCAGGCCCTCATTAACGGCGAAATGCGACGGGACAGCCAGCAGGAGATTTTCTCGGTAGCAGACGATGCGCTCGTAGCTCTCGGTGTCCAGCGGGCGGTTGGTGATGACGAGGTCGAGGTCGCCCGCGTCCAACATCTGCTTGCACTGGATGGTGGATGCTTCGCTGGCCCGGAGTGTCACGTTGGGATACTTGGTCTTAAAGGCCGCGATGCGCTCGGGCACGATGTAGTCGCTGCTCAGGTTGCTGCCGCCGATGGAGACAATGCCGCTTTGCAGGGTGCGCAACTCGTCCGCCATGTCGTGGAGATGGTTTTCCAGCTCGTAAATCTGCTCGATTCCCCGGATGAACTCGATCCCGAAAGGGGTCAGGGAGACGGGCCGGGTCTTCCGCTCAAAGATGGGCGCACCGGCCTGCTCCTCCTCCTTGCGGATCATCGCGCTCAGCGAGGGCTGGGCGATGTGCAGCTTTTCGGCCGCCTTGCTGAAGCTGCGCTCCTTGTAAACGCAATAAACATACTCCATATTCCGGAACATCGTTGTATTTCCTCCATGCACAGCTATTAATTATAGATTTTTATCTATATTTCTATATTTACATATATATTTGACTATTTGTCAAGAAGTTGATTAAATAAAATCATAAACACATTCGAAAAAAGGAGGCACACAGAAAACTATGGTCGATTTACGAAGCGATACCCTGACGATGCCCGATTACCCCATGCTGGAAACGATTTTGACGGCACGGCTGGGCGACGACGGTCGAACCGACGCCAAGGGCCGAGGCGAGGATCCCACCATCAACCGTCTGGAGGATATGGCCGCTGCACTGGTCGGCAAGGAGGCCGCTATCCTGATGCCCACCGGCACCTTCGGCAACACCATCGCCGTCATGACCCACTGCCACGCGGGGCAGACCGTTCTGGTGGACGAGGAGCAGCATATGCTGCTCACTGAGAAGTTCGCCTTTGAGCAGGACCTTGGCCGTCTTACCCCGGTCTGCTACCATCAGGACAGCCGCCACATGCCCGACCCCGACGAGCTGGATAAACTGCTGACCGAGAGCGGCGCGAGCCTTATCTGTCTGGAAAACAGCCATAACTTCTCCGGCGGCTACTGCATCGACCTGCCCACGATGGCGGCTATCCGCAAGGTGGCCAACCGACACGGCGTCCCCATCCACATGGACGGTGCACGGCTCTTCCACGCAGCGGCCCATCTGCACACCACGGTGAAACAGGTCTGCCAGTATGTGGACACAGTGATGTTCTGTGTTTCCAAGGGCCTCGGCGCACCCGTTGGCTCTCTGCTCTGCGGCACCGAGGCGTTCTGTGCCAAGGCCCGGGCCAACCGCAAGCTATTCGGCGGCGTGATGCGGCAGGCCGGCGTCGTAGCGGCACCCGCCATCTACGCACTGGAGCATAACGTAGAGCGCCTGACTGAGGACATTGAGAACGCCCAGTATGTCCACCAACAGCTCAGCGGTAAGCTGCACAAGGTCAGGCTTCAAGAAGAAGTCCAGACCAACATCCTCATGCTAAATCTCACCGACGCGGGCATCCTTGCCGATGAGTTCTGCAAACGGGCCAAGGAGCGCGGGCTGCTCATCCGCCCCATCCGCAACCAGTACCGCGTCCGCCTCGTCTTCTACAAAGGCATCACCCGGAAGGACGCCGAGGAGGCCGCAGCCATCCTGCTGGCGCTTGACAGCGAGTTGTAAACATTAGACAACAGAAAAGGAGGAACGTATGAATATCGTAGGTAAAAAAATCGGCCTGAGCACGCAGGTCTTCTCCGCCATGATCCTTGGCGCTGTCTTCGGTCTGCTTTTCGGCGGCGTCATGGTCAAGCTCGAGTTCATCGGCACCATCTGGCTCAACTGCATCAAGATGATCGTCGTGCCCATGGTACTCATGACCATCATCACCGGCATCACCTCCCAGAAGGACCTGAAGTCGCTGGGTCGCATCGCCGTCCGCATCATGGTCTATTATGTCCTCACCACGCTGGTAGCTACCGTCATCGGCCTCGCCACCGCTTCCGTCCTCAAGCCCGGCGTCCACGCCAACTTCACCGGCCTCGCTAGTAAGGAGGTCTCCGGCTCGACTGACATCACCATCGCGCAGTTCTTCACGAATATGTTCTCCTCCAATATGTTCGTCACCTTCTCTGAGAGCAACATTCTGCAAACCGTCGTCATCGCAGTGATGCTGGGCGTCGCCATCATGCTGGTGAAGAACGACGAGCACCGTGAAAAGCTCATCTCTGGCGCGAACGCCCTGTGCAGCATGGTCTTCTCCCTCATCGGCATGATCATGAAGGCCTCCCCCATCGGAATCTTCTTCCTGATGGGTGCCTCCTTCGGCAAGTACGGCACCAGCATCTTTACCTCCATGGCCACCTTGCTGGGCACCTACTATCTGGCCTGCATCCTGCAGGTGCTGCTGGTGTACGGCCTCGTGCTCTGGTTTGCAGCAGGCATTTCTCCCCTCCGCTTCATCCGCGACAGCGCTGAGCTGTGGGTCTACACCCTGTCCACCTGCTCCAGTGTGGCCGCTATCCCCGTCAACATGAAAGTCGCCCGCGAGAAGTTCAACGTCCCTGACAGCATCTCCAGCTTCACCGTACCCCTCGGCTCTCAGATGAACTACGACGGCAGCGTCATCCTTTACGGCTGCGTCATTATATTCATCAGTCAAGTCTGCGGCCAGAGCGTCAGCCTCGAAATGATGCTCCGCGTCGTCCTGCTCTCCGCCATCCTTTCCACGGGCGGCGGCGGCATCCCGGGCAGCGGCATCGTCAAGCTGCTAGTCATGGTCGAAGCTTTCTCCCTTCCCACTGAGATTGTTGGCATCATCGCCGCATTCTACCGCCTGTTCGATATGGGCACCACCACCAACAACTGCCTCGGCGACCTGGCCGGTACCGTCCTCGTCTCCAAGCTCGAGGAAAAGCGGGCCAAGAAGCTCGCTGCCTCCCAAGACAACAACTAAGTTTCCATCTCATCTTCTTCAGAACGCCCCTTGTGCAGCAGTGCACCGGGGGCGTTTTCTTTTGGATAATAGATGGAGCTGTTACATATTGTTTTAGCCGAAAGTGCAGCATCCATTTTCAAAATCAAACGTATGATCAAACAATTCAAAAGAGTATGCGCGTCATAAATCCATCGGAAATTTCTGATTTTCGAGAAAATTTGTTGCACATGTTTTTGTTTTTGGTATTGATACCGTTTGATTCTTACTTCTATTCGTACAAAAATAGAGGCTGTCGCATATGCAACAGCCCCTCGTTCTGTACTTTAGCCGCCCAGATATGCGCTGCGGACACGCTCGTTGGTCAGCAGTTCGGCACCGGTGCCCTCCATGACCACACGGCCCGTCTCAAGGACGTAGGCGCGGTCTGCCACGGAAAGAGCCATCTGTGCGTTCTGCTCCACCAGCAGGATGGTCATGCCTTCCTTGTGCACGTTCTGGATGATGTCGAAGATCTCCTGCACCAGCAGCGGCGAAAGGCCCATGGAAGGCTCGTCCAGCATCAGCATGGAAGCGTTGCTCATCAGGGCGCGGCCCATGGCCAGCATCTGCTGCTCGCCGCCGGACATGGTCCCGGCCAGCTGCTTGCGGCGCTCCTTCAGGCGGGGGAACAGCTCGAAGACCTTTTCCTTGTTGGGGGCGATGGTGGAGTTGGGCTGGGTATAAGCGCCCATGTCCAGATTCTCCTCCACGGTCATATGCAGGAAGACGTGGCGGCCCTCCGGCACCTGTGCCAGACCGGCCTCGACGATCTTATGGGCGCGGACGCCCTTGATGCTCTTGCCCTTATAGAGCACATCGCCGGTCTTGGGGTGGAGCAGGCCGGACACCGTCTTCAGGGTGGTGGACTTGCCTGCGCCGTTGGCGCCGATGAGGGTGACGATCTCGCCCTCGTTCACCTCGAAGGAAACATCCTTGACTGCGTGGATGTTGCCGTAAAAGACGTTGATGTTATCAACCTTCAGTAAAGTCTGTGCCATCGCTCAGCCCTCCTTCTTGCCCAGATAGGCTTCAATGACCTGCGGGTTATTGCGGATCTCGTCCGGCGTGCCCTTGGCGATGATACGGCCAAAGTTCAGCACAGCGATGCCCTCGCAGATGCCCATGACAAGGCTCATATCGTGCTCGATGAGCAGGACAGCGATGTTGAACTCGTCGCGGATGCGGCGGATGGTCTCGGTCAGCTCCGCAGTCTCCGAGGGGTTCATACCGGCGGCAGGCTCGTCCAGCAGCAGCAGCTTCGGGCTGGTGGCCAGAGCACGCATGATCTCCAGACGGCGCTGTGCACCGTAGGGCAGGCTGCCGGCCTGTGCATTGGCAAGGTCGGCCATGTGGAAGATGTCCAGCAGCTCCAGTGCACGCTCGGTGCACTTCTTCTCTTCCTTCCAGTAGTTGGGCAGGCGGAGGAGCGAGGAAGCCAGATTATACTTCATGGACTCGTGGAGGCCCACCTTCACATTGTCGATGACGGACAGCTCCTTGAACAGCCGGATGTTCTGGAAGGTGCGGGCCACGCCCATCCGGTTGACCTGATAGGTCTTCTTCCCGGCGGTGGGCATACCATCGATGAGGATGGAGCCGCGGGTCGGCTGATACACGTTGGTCAGCAGGTTGAACACAGTGGTCTTACCGGCACCGTTGGGGCCGATGAGGCCCGTGATCTCGTTGCGGCCGATCATCAGGTTGAAGCCGTCCACGGCGGTCAGACCGCCGAAGTCGATGCCCAGTTCACGGACGTCGAGGATGGGCTTCTTGTCCTTGTCGCGGTCGGTCAGAAAGCCGCCGGAAGGGACGCTGTGTAACTTCGTCTGAAACTCACTCATGGTCTGCGCCCTCCTTGTCAGCATTCTTTTTGCGGAACAGTTCGCCGTTCATGGCCTTTTCCACAATGCGGCTCATCGAGAAGTCATAGCTGCCCAGCAGTCCGCCCGGGCGGAAGATCATCATGAGGATCAGCACCAACGAGTAGACCACCATGCGGTAGCTCTCGAAGCTGCGGGTGGCCTCGGGCAGGATGGTCAGGACGGTGGCGGAGAGGATGGAGCCAAGCATGGAGCCCATACCGCCCAGAACCACCATGACCAGGATCTCGATGGACTTCATGAAGCCGAAGGTAGAGGGGTCGAGGACGCCCAGATAGCAGGCGTACAGGCCGCCGGCCAGACCGGCGAAGGCTGCTGAGAAGGCAAAGGCCATGACCTTATAATAGGTCGTCTGGATGCCGCAGCTCTCGGCTGCGATCTCGTTGTCGCGGATGGCGAGGACAGCCCGGCCATGGCGGCTCTTCATCATGGCGTGGATGGCGAAGCAGGTGATGACCACGCAGAGGAAGACGTTCCAGTAATTGGAGTATTTCGGGATGTTCTTGAGGCCCTTTGCGCCGTAGAACAGCTTGAAGCCCAGCACATCGTCGATGTTGTTCAGGGTGATGCGGATGATCTCGCCGAAGCCCAGCGTCAGGATGGCCAGATAGTCGCCGGTCAGGCGGAGGGCCGGGATGCCGATGAGGATGCCGAAGATGCCGGCCATCACAGCGCCCAGCGCCAGACCGATGACAAACGCCGCGCCGGAGGGCAGCGGGCTGTACTTGGTGAAGAGGGCGCAGGTATAAGCACCCACAGCCATAAATCCGGCATGGCCCAGCGGCAGCTGACCCAGATAGCCGGTGGACACGTTCAGGGACACGGCGAGGATGATATTGATGCCCACGGTGAGCAGGACTTTGTTCTGATAGGTGGAGAGGACGTTCTGCGTCATGAAGGAGAGCAGAACGAACAGCAGCACCACCAGCACGGTGTTCATCAGATAGCGCACCGGCATCTTCAGGGTCTTGCGTTTCAGTTTGTTCATGTTACAGTCCCCCTTACACCTTTTCCTGCACCTTGCGGCCGAGGAAGCCCGTGGGCTTGACCAGCAGCACGATGATGAGGATGGCAAATGTGACGGCGTCCTTCCATGCAGACAGGCCGATGGCCGAGACGAAGCACTCGCACAGGCCGATGGCGATACCGCCGACCATAGCGCCCGGGATGGAGCCGATGCCGCCCAGAACGGCGGCGACGAAGGCTTTCAGGCCCAGCATGGAGCCCATGGTGGGGGTGGCCTGCGGGTAGGAGCAGCAGTACAGCACCGAGCCGATGCCGGCCAGCGCCGAGCCGACCGCGAAGGTGAAGGAGATGGTGCTGTTGACGTTGATGCCCATCAGGCGGGCAGCATCCATATCCTCCGAGACGGCGCGCATGGCCTTGCCGAGCTTGGTCTTCTGGACGAGGAAGGTCAGCGCCAGCATGGACAGCACCGTAACGACCAGCGTGATGATGGAGGTCAGGCCCAGAGGCACCTTGCCGACCGAGAAGGTCTTGGCATCAAAATAGGAGGGGATGACCTTTGCGCCGCTGCCCATGACCAGCTCTGCAGTGTACTCAAGGAAAAACGACACACCGATGGCCGTGATGAGCAGAGAGATGCGGGGCGCGCTGCGCAGCGGGGTGTAGGCCACCTTCTCGATGACCACGCCCAGCAGCGTACAGGTGATGATGGTGGCGCAGACGGCAGTTACCGGGCCAAGACCCAGCTGGTTCATGACGAACCATGACATATACGCACCCACCATGATGACATCGCCGTGGGCAAAGTTCAGCAGCAGGATGATGCCGTACACCATGCTGTAACCCAGTGCGATCAGTGCATAGATGCTGCCAAGGGACAGGCCATTGATCAGCTGGCTGAAAAACACTGTCATGGATGGATACTTCCTTTCTTTCCGGCGCTGTTGCACGCCTTATGTGGGGATACACTTTTTTACCAAAAAAGCGGAGAGCACCGGGGCAATACTGTTCCGGCGTTCTCCGCAGTGGGTCAATTTACGATCATTCGGATCTCAGCGGCGCTTCCATCACCGGTCGATGGAAGAAAGCTGGGATCAGAACATTTCCTTCAGCACCGGCTTGCCGTCCACATAGGTCAGGATAGCAGTCTGCTTGACGGGGTCGTGATGCTCGTCGAAGGTGAAGGTGCCGGTGATGCCGTCGATGGTGCCGGAGGCAATGGCATCGATGACAGCCTGCTTGTAATCGTCGGTGCCAGCCTCGAGACCGGCATCCTCAGCAGCCTGCAGGCCGTAGACGATGGTCTTTGCTGCATCGTAGCCCAGAGGAGAGAAGCCGTTGGGGTACTCCTCACCGTACTCTGCCTTGTAGGCATCCTCAAACTCGGAGTTGGAGCCCTTTGCGTAGTTGGCGCAGAAGTAAGTGTCCTTCAGCTGATCGTTGGAGGCGTAGCCTTCCAGACCATCCCAGCCGTCGCCGCCCAGGAACGGAACGGTCAGGCCGACGCTCTCAGCCTGAGACAGGATCTGGCCCACTTCCTCGTAGTAGTTGGGGCAGAAGACGGTCTCGGGGTCCTTGCCGAGGATGGTGGTCAGCTGAGTCTTGAAGTCCACATCGCCCTCAGAGTAGCTCTCCTGATCGACGATGGTGCCGCCCAGAGACTCGAACTCGTTGACGAAGTTCTCTGCCAGACCCTCGTTGTAGTCAGCACCCTTCTTGAAGATGACGGCTGCCTTGGTGTAGCCCAGCTTCTTGTATGCGTAGTCAGCCATCTTGATGCCCTGGAACGGGTCGGTGAAGGTGGCGCGGAAGACGTTTGCGTTCACGGTGTCGGTCTCGGCATCGTAGGTGACAGCCTCAGCGGTAGCGGAAGCGGTGACCATGGGCATGTTGTAGTCTGCGCTCTCGGCAGCAAGTGCCAGAGTCGGGGTGGTGGTGACATCGCCCACCAGAGCGGTGATGCCCTGATCGCACATCTTGGTGAAGCAGGTGACAGCCTGCGTAGCATCGCCCTGCTCGTCCATCGTGATGATCTCAAGCTGCTTGCCGTTGACGCCGCCCTTTTCGTTGACCTGCTTCAGGTACAGGGTAGCGCCGTTGACGACGGCCTGACCGTAGACAGAGACATCGCCGGTCAGAGGTCCGATGACGCCGACCTTGATGGTGTCGCCGGAAGCGGCAGTGGAACCGGCTGCGGAAGCAGCGGTGGAGGTGGAAGCAGCGGTGCTGGAAGAGCCGCCGCAGGCGGTCAGAACGCCAGCAGCAGTCACAACACCGGCAACAGCCAGAAAGCTACGACGAGAGATCATGTTTTTCATAAGTCTATATCCTCCTGATATTTGGAAGCATTCGTGTTTTTGGCGGCTTTCCTGCCCGGCCTGCTGCCGGTATCCGGAAAAGCCGCTAAGGAAGCAAAGTTCCCTTCCCTCAAAGCGGCTCTGCTATCTTGAGTCTTATTATAAGCACTCCGGTGCAAGTCTGCAATTCACAAATCGTCCATAGTTTCCGAGGGCTTTCCGGCAAAACTTGCTATTTTTCACAAAATCATCGGTTGCTTTTTGGTTACTTTTTCAAATTGTTCACCTGAGAAAAACAGAACATGAAATCGATTCACAAGTAACAAAAAGATGACACAACTTTCCTGCATCGAAGTTTGTTTTGGCTAACATCATCCTTTTCTCTTGCATCCCGGGCCGAATCATGGTAGGATAATATCGGTTAGTTAGCGTATACTATCCAAATGAGAAGAGAGCATCCATTCCTATTATATATGGAGGTACAGAGTATGAACTATCTTGAGATCGTAGACGTTCTGGGCCGTGAGATCCTGGACTCCCGCGGCAACCCCACTGTAGAGGCCGAGATCACGCTGGCCGACGGCACGGTAGCCCGGGGCTGCGCCCCTTCCGGTGCATCCACCGGCGAGTTCGAGGCGCTGGAGCTGCGCGACGGCGACAAGGGCCGCTATCTGGGCAAGGGCGTCACCAAGGCCGTAGAGAACATCAACACCGTCATCGCTGATGCTGTCATCGGCATGGATGCTTCCGACATCTACGCCATCGACAAGGCTATGATCGACGCTGACGGCACCAAGGACAAATCCAAGCTGGGCGCAAACGCCATTCTGGCCGTTTCCATCGCTGCCTGCCGCGCTGCTGCCACTTCGCTGGACATGCCCCTCTACCGCTTCCTCGGCGGCGTGAACGGCAACCGCCTGCCCGTCCCCATGATGAACATTCTGAACGGCGGCGCACACGCCACCAACACCGTGGACACCCAGGAGTTCATGATCATGCCCGTGGGCGCACCTTCCTTTAAGGAGGGCCTGCGCTGGTGCGCTGAGGTCTTCCACGCTCTGGCTTCCATCCTGAAGGCCAAGGGTCTGGCCACCTCCGTCGGCGACGAGGGCGGCTTCGCCCCCAACCTGTCCAGCGACGAGGAGACCATCGAGACCATTCTGGCCGCCATCGAAAAGGCCGGCTATCTGCCCGGCAAGGACTTCATGCTGGCCATGGACGCTGCTTCCTCCGAGTGGAAAAGCCCCAAGGGCAAGGGCTTCTACAAGCTGCCCAAGGCGGGCACCGAGTTCACCTCCAGCGAGCTGATCGCCCACTGGAAGAAGCTGGTGGAGAAGTACCCCATCATCTCCATCGAGGACGGTCTGGACGAAGAGGACTGGGAGGGCTGGCAGGAGATGACCCGCGAACTGGGCGATAAGGTCCAGCTGGTGGGCGATGACCTGTTCGTCACCAACACCGAGCGTCTGGCCAAGGGCATCTCTCTGGGCGCGGGCAACGCCATCCTCATCAAGCTGAACCAGATCGGCTCTGTGTCCGAGACCCTTGAGGCCATCAAGATGGCCCACAAGGCAGGCTACACCGCCATCAGCTCCCACCGCTCCGGCGAGACCGAGGACACCACCATCGCCGATCTGGCCGTGGCCCTGAACACCTGCCAGATCAAGACCGGCGCGCCCAGCCGTACCGAGCGTGTGGCGAAGTACAACCAGCTGCTGCGCATCGAGGAGCAGCTGGGCGACAGCGCCGTCTACCCCGGCATGGCAGCCTTCCATGTGAAGCGCTGACCTGAGATCATCGAAAAGGGCGTCAGCC
>ENA-UONS01002494-UONS01002494.1-human-gut-metagenome-genome-assembly--contig:-CS19-NODE-2494-length-14467-cov-4.017000_pt1 | contig 14467 bp, 7 predicted proteins | sample MGYA00242458_ERZ724005 | MGnify/ENA metagenome assembly ERZ724005
GTTTTGAAAATCAAAACGGATCAAACACCCCGCAAATAAGAAGTAAGTTTAAACTCTTTTACCTTTTAAATACACACAGAAGCACTAGAATACGCAGGATTACCCTAGTATTAGGGCAACAAAGACAACGCAAGAGAATGAATCTTGCCATTGCTGGCAACTACCTGCTCACCAGAAACCCAGTTCCCTCCGCCATTGAAATCCGATATTTTTCCTCCGGCCTGCAATAAAATCAAGGCACCAGCAGCTACGTCCCAAGGGCCTAAAAAGGCCTCTATACGGGCATCAAAACGTCCTGCTGCCACATAACACAGTTCAGCGGCGGCAGATCCCATCAAACGGGTACCTCCCGCAAAACCATACAACCTATCAACCAAATGAGCAGCTACCGGACGATAATCATCAGAGTTATAAGGGAAACCCAACGCAATGAAAGCGTTATCCAGTACTGAGACATCCGATACATGTATCTCATTCCCATCCAAGTAAGCCTTACCGCCTTTCACGGCATAGAAACACTCGTCCCTACACACCTCATAGACTACTCCTAACAATAACTCCTTCCGATTTCTTAAAGCGATACTCACGCAATAAGGTGCGATATCATGAATATAGTTTGAAGTACCGTCCAATGGATCAATTACCCAACAATATTCCTCATCGGTCAAACTTCCAGAGCCTTCCTCCGCGATAAAACCAGCCTCGGGTAGCAAAGTAGACAAAGCCTCTATGATCTGTCGTTCCGATTCTTTATCCACATAAGATACATAGTTATGAGCACTTTTTTCCTCCACTAAGTTCCGGTCAAACTTTCGGCGTTCTTCTTTTAAGAATGTCGCAGAAGCACGAGCTATTTCTCGAACCTCCTTACACAAATAGGCTAAATCTAATTCCATACCGTTCATTTTATTTTGGCAAATGTAATGATTTCCATTTATAGTAATCTCATTTTAGCGACAAATGAGACCACATAGAAACGTAAAAATAATACCTATTACGAATTTGCCCTAAAACTCTGCCTTTAAGAAATATTATATTATCTTTGTGTTATGTTCAGCTAAAAAGATTGAGCTATGAAAACAATACATTATCTTTCAATCATCATCTTATCATTCAGCAGTCAAATACTTTTGGCACAGAATGATACTTTAGTCGGTGTATTGCGTGACATCAGCGATAAAATAATCAAACGCTATCCGGTCACGCTAGGCAGTCAGAATCCGATCACCGTGAAAACGAACAAACATGGCGTATTCACCATCCCGGGGGCTAACCTGAATGATACCTTGTTCGTCACTATTAAGAAAACAAGAAATGTAGTCAAAGTCCCAGTCAACGGATACAATTATATAACCATTACTTTAGAGAATAGCACATTCAACGCAAAGCGTAGTTTTGAACCGGATGAGGCCCTGAAAGAAATTATGGAAAGGGAACGAAACAAAATAGTAAGCTCAAGCGTTATGAATAAAGAAGAGATACAGAAAACCGGATGCCGGGATCTCTATTGCCTGCTACGAAGGATGAGTGGCATAACATTCGCCGATGGTTCCGTACGCATCCGTGCGAGTGTTTCCCTAAACAGTCCTAGTGACCCGCTAGTAGTGGTAGACGGTATACCGATGGACCTATCTGTTCTAAACACGATTCCCGTCGAAGATGTCTCGGAATTAAAAGTATTGAAAGACGCAGGTGAATACGGGGTGAGAGGCGCGAACGGAGCGATCGTCATAAAAACAGGCAAATAAACAAATAAGAAAAAGAGAAACGTATCAATATGAGAGTATGGATTAAACGGATAGGAGTGATATGCCTAATACCGATCGCATTGGTATTGTTACTCTCTATATTACTATATATACCTCCTTTCCAAAACTTCGCGGTACGGAAAGCGACCGAATACGCGGGAAAAGTGACTGGTATGCAAATCGGGATCGAGCAGATTAGGCTATCTTTCCCGTTAGACCTTACGGTTAAGGGTGTCGAGGTCGTAAATCCTCCCGCCGATACCTTGTTGAGTTTACAGAGCTTGACGGTACGGGTTCGTGCCCTTCCTCTTTTGCGGAAGCAAGTATTGGTAGAGGCGATCGACCTCCGGAACGTAAAGGTTAACACCGGGACTATGATTGAAGGTATGGAAATCAAAGGATTCTTGGGAAAGCTTTACCTGCACGCCGATCGTATAGACCTGTCCGAGGAGAAAGCTACATTTAATACCGTAGATTTATCCGATACCGCCATTACCCTTCTATTAAATGATTCAACCTCGAAAGAAGACACGACTTCCACACCTCTGAACTGGGTACTCAAGCTGGATAAAATCAGTTTGGACCGGGTAGCCTTCGCCCTACAAATGCCCTCGGATTCCTTACGCCTTACGGCTTTCGTAAATAAAGCCGGGCTAAATAACGGCCTCGTAGATCTTGGAGCGGAACAATATAAGGCGAGAAACTTTGACATAACGAATTCTACATTCGCTTATGACGGGAATTACGCGGCACCCGAGCAAGGACTCGATTTCTCCCATATTAGTTTAACGAACCTGAACACCTCTATCGATTCCATCTTATATCAAGGAAAAGAAATAAACGCCCACATCAAGGAATTCTTCGTGGAAGAACGTTCCGGCCTCAAGGTTTCGGCATTAGCAGGAAATGTCCGGAGTGACCATGAACAGATAGACGTACCGGACCTACTTCTCCAGACACCAAATTCCGAAGTGAGATTGACAGCGACTATCCCTTGGAGCTCCCTCGAGGACCACCCACAAGGTAGCATGAAAGCCCTGTTAAACGCCTCGTTGGGGAAAGAAGATTTATTGATAGCGGCAGGTTCCCTACCGGAGGATTTCAAGAAAGCCTATCCGGACAAGCCTCTCGCTATTACGGCTGGCGTAGAAGGCAACCTCTCCAGTATACGTATCACACAAGGCGATATCATGCTGCCGGGAGCGTTTCAGATGAACGTCACGGGTAGCATGGAGTCCGTGACGGATAGCATCCGGCGAACCGGTGAGATTCAGTTAAAGGCTCGATCCGGTAATCTGGACTTTTTGCTGGCGATGCTTCCCGCCTCCCAACGGGATCAATTTGCCATTCCGGCAGGAATTCAGTTGAAGGGGGAAGCTACAGTCGCAAATCAAGAATACCGCACCGAGCTTGTTCTTACCCAAGATAAAGGCAAAGTAGGTCTGACCGCCCGCTATAATCCGGTAAAACTGGCTTATGAGGCTAATTTACGGATAGACAGTCTGGAACCTACTCATTTCATGCCTAAAGACTCTCTATTTTGGCTGACCGCCTCTGTTAAAGCAGAAGGCCGGGGCACAGACCCTTTCTCTGAACGTACATGGGCCAAACTGGACGGTAAGATATCGGATATACGCTACGGCGCCTCATCGGTATCAGACGTATCCATCGATGGCTCTCTGGAAAAGAACTTACTGAAAGTGGATCTGCTTAGCAAATACCCGTTGGCGAAAATGGATGTCTCCTTAAACGCGACCCTCCACAAGCACGAGGTGAAGGCGATGTTGATAGCGGATGTGGAGAACATGGATTTACAGGGTATGCACTTAATGGCAAATCCCTTCGCCACCTCTTTCCAGCTCTTCGCAGAGGTAGAAAGTAATCTGGATGAAGATAACACGATCGACGTTACGTTAGGAAACTGGGAGGTCGTCACCCCAAAACAAAGTTTCAAGCCGAAAACGCTGACCTTGCATGCCCGGACGGATATCGATACCACCCGTGTGTCTTTCCACGCCGGGGATTTAGGGATCATCCTCACGGGTAATGATTGCATACACCACATCACGGATAAGTTGACTAAGGTATCGAACGATATCACCCTCCAATTGGAACGGGACTCGACTGTCAATCTGGAGATCCTTCGCCCGCTCCTCCCCGATATGTACCTTGAGGTACGGGCAGGACAGGACAATCCGATCTACAACTATCTCCAAACCTATTACGTAGATTTCAAGAGCATCGCCATGAACGCCTATACCTCACCGGAAACGGGTATACGCATGGATGCCTCCATTTACGATCTGGCACGGGATACGATGCAGATCGATACCATCCGGGCAGAGATGCACCAAGATTCGCTCGGATTACTCTATAGCGCCCAAGTGATCAAGAATAAATACAGGCAGCAACAACCTTTCAGCGCCGGGCTGGACGGGCAAATACGTTATGGCTTCGGCGACGCCCGCCTTTATTTCAAGGACGGGAAAGGCGAGACCGGCTTGTTGCTCGGAATCCGGGCCGATAAGATACAGAACGGGGTCAAGTTCCATCTCTTCCCCGATGACCCGATCATAGCGTTCCGCCCTTTCAAGCTGAACCCGGATAATTACGTCGTCGTACGCAGCATGAAGGATATCGAGGCGAACCTGCGACTCAGCGGAGATAATAACGCCGCCTTGTGGATACACTCCCAAGCGGAAAGTGACGAGATGGAGGAAGTCCACGCCGAGTTGAACCAGATCGACCTTGGGATTATCTCCAACGCATTCAGCTATATCCCGCCGATGAAAGGTATATTGAACGCCGATTTCCAGTACGCTCCTTCCGACTCGGCCTTCATGGTCGTGGCGGATATGAACATTGATGATCTGTATTATGAGAACGAGTGGGTCGGCGAACTCATGTTCAACGCAGTCTATCTACCTTTAGAGCAGGGGAACCATCAAGTGGATATGCACCTTTTCCGGGACCGGAAAGAGGTGAGTGCCATTACCGCCTTATACCAGATGGGCGAGACCGACCATATCAGCGGTAATATCGAGTTCATGCACTTCCCCTTGGATATCGCCAACCCGTTCATCCCGGATGATATGGCGAAAATGGGCGGAGACCTCGATGGTACACTCGCTATCAGCGGACAAAGCGATAAACCCATGGCCGAGGGATATCTGATTCTCGATACCGCTTCCGTTTATGTAGGCGCCGCAGGTTCTACCTTCCGTTTCGACGATAAAAAGATAGAAATAAAGAACAACCGGATCTTGTTCAACCAATATGGTATTTACGCATACAACAAGAATCCGTTTATCATCAACGGAGAAGTGGATTTCAACAATTTATCCCGCATGACCGCCAATCTTAAACTAACGGCGAATAACTTGCAACTGCTGAACGTTAAGAAAAACGAAGAAAGCCTTGTCTACGGAAAGCTGTTCGTCAACCTGAATTCTACCGTACGCGGGCCGTTGGATGCCTTGACCATGCGAGGGGACTTGCAGTTATTGGGCGGGACGAATATCACCTACGTGCTGAAAGACTCCCCGTTGACCGTGCAAGACCGTATGTCGGACATGGTAACCTTCACCTCTTTCACGGATACCTTACGCCGGCGCATGCCTCGTAAACCCCCGTTGCCGATGGGAGGCATGGACATGTTGATGACGATCCACATCGATCCCGCCGTACAAGCGAACGTGGATTTAAGTCCCGACCAGTCCAACCATATCAATTTGGAGGGTGGCGGCGACCTTTCCTTCCAGTATACCCCGCAAGGCGATATGTTCTTGAACGGACGCTACACGCTATCCGGGGGAACCATCAAGTACTCCATCCCGGTGATCCCATTGAAGGAGTTCAACGTACAAGAGGGTAGCTACGTGCAATGGACGGGCAACCCCATGGACCCGACCTTGAACCTTACGGCTACCGAGCGAGTCCGTACGTCCGTCACCCTAACCGGGCAATCATCGCCCCGCTTGGTGAATTTCGACGTAGGCATCGAACTGACCCAACAACTGGAGAACCTAGGGTTGCAATTTACCCTCACCGCCCCGGAAGACATGGCGATGCAGGAGGAACTGACCTCGAAAGGCCCGGAGGAACGGGCGAAGCTGGCTGTCAGCATGCTCGTGACCGGTATGTACCTCGGCGGAGGCGGTGGTGGCGGCAAGGTGAACGTAAATATGGGAGACGCCTTGACCAGCTTCTTGCAAAGCGAGATCAACAACATCGCCGGAAGCGCCTTGAAGTCCGTGGATATCAGTTTCGGCATGGAGACATACGACGATAATGGCGACGCCGGAGGCGGTACTCGTACCGACTACTCCTTCCGCTTCGCCAAGCGATTCTATAATGACCGTATCCGTGTGGTTCTAGGCGGCCGTATCTCTACCGGCGAGAACATTAACAACGGGCAGGCGCAGCCGTTCATCGACAACGTATCCGTCGAATACCGGCTGGACAGCAGCGGCTCCCGCTACGTCAAGCTCTTCCACGACAAGAACTACGAGAGCCTGCTGGAAGGCGAGATCACGGAGACCGGAGCCGGTATCGTGCTCCGCAAGAAAATGATGCATCTCAGGGAGCTATTCAACTTCAAGAAAACGAAAGTGAAACCAGTGAAAGAGGAAACAGAAAAGGAATGAATATGAAAAATGTTTTAATATATTTTAGGAAGGATGCCCTCCTAGAGCAGGGAAACATGCCTTCCCAGAGCAGGGAAACATGCCTTCCCAAAGCAGGGAAGGATACTTCCCCAGGGCGAGGGGGGGTGTCTACCCAAAGAGCGATCCTATCGTCGCTGGCGCTACTCGGGCTGCTGGCCTTCTTACTCACCTCTTGCTCCACCACGAAGAACCTTCCCGAGGGAGCGGTCCTATATACCGGTATCAAGAAAATAGAGGTGAAGAACGAGGATAAGACCAAACCCGGCGAAGCCGCCTTGGAAGAGGTCGAGGCCGCCCTAGCCTATCCCCCCAACAACGCCTTGCTGGGAAGCTCCTCGATCCGGGTGCCCTTCCCCTTCGGCCTGTGGGTCTACAACGCTTTCGTGAACAAGAAAGGGAAGGTCGGCAAGTGGATCTTCAACAAGCTGGCGTCGAAACCGGTGCTGATCACCACCGTGAACCCGGAAGTCCGTGTCAAGGTAGCCCGGAACCTATTGAACGAATACGGTTATTTCAATGGAGAGACCTCTTTCGAGGTCGTACCCGATCCCAAGAATCCCCGGAAGGCGAAGCTGGAATATAGCGTCACCATGAACGATCCGTATACGCTAGACAGCATCCAATACGTCCATATCCGTCACCGTGCCGACTCATTGATCGATGCCACGATCGGCGATCGTATCCTCCACAAAGGAGAGAATTTCAATGTCGTCCAGTTGCAAGCCGAGCGGGAACGCATCTCGTCCTTGCTCCGTAACAACGGATATTACTATTTCCGTCCCGATTTCATCACCTATCAAGCGGATACCTTGTTGAACCCCGGGAAAGTGGCCTTACGGGTGGCCCCGAAGGAAAGCCTGCCCCCCTCGGCCCTCCGCCCTTGGAAGCTCGGGGATATATCCGTCTGGCTAAACGGTTACCAGAATGAGACTCCCACGGACTCGATCCGCTATAAGGACCTTACGATCCATTATGAGGGCAAGCTAAGGGTTCGCCCCTCGGTCATTTACAACCGTTTATATTTCAAGCCGGGGGAACTTTACAACCAGCGGACGCAGGAACGGACGCAAACCGCCCTGTCCCGCTTGGGTATCTTCCGTTATGCCGAGTTGCAATATTCCCCCCGTGATACCATGCGCCGCCAAGATACGCTGGATCTGCGGATCAATACGGTCTACGATCTTCCATTGGACGGCGAGCTCGAGTTGAACGTTACCGCCAAGAGCAACGACCAAGTGGGTCCGGGCGCCATTTTCAGCGTGACCAAACGGAATGTCTTCGGAGGGGGCGAGACCTTCGGCGTGAAACTCCGCGGCTCTTACGAATGGCAGACCGGAAACAAGCTGGATGGTAGCAACTCCAAGATCAACAGTTATGAGTTAGGCTTGACTACCACGCTGACTTTCCCACGGGTATTGTTCCCTACATTCAGCAAACGGGACATGAATTTCCCGGCCAGCACCACCTTCCGCCTCTATGCGGACCAGATGAACCGAGCCCGTTTCTTCAAGTTGCTGGCATTCGGTGGTGACGCCTCGTATGAGTTCCAGCCTACTGCCACGTCTCATCATTCCATCACCCCTTTCAAGCTGACGTTCAACTTGCTCCAGCATACCACGCATGAGTTCGACAGCATTACCAACGTGAACAAGGCCCTAAAGAAGAGTTTGCAAAATCAATTCATCCCGGCCATGAACTATACCTATACCTATGATGATTCCCCGATTACCAGTCGCCGGAACCATCTTTGGTGGCAGGCATCCGTTACCCAAGCGGGCCTTGTCTTGGATGGGATTTATGCGTTAGCCGGGAAGAAATTCAATAAAGAGGATAAGGAATTACTCGGCAACCCCTTCGCCCAATTCATCAAGGGAACCGCCGAGATACGTTATAATTACGCCCTCGGGCATAAGCAATATCTCGTAGGCCGATTAATGGCCGGCGCTATTTATAGCTACGGCAACGCCCGTACCTCCCCTTATAACGAGCAATTCTACATCGGCGGAGCGAATAGCATCCGTGCTTTTACGATCCGCAGCATCGGTCCCGGACGCTACTATCAAAACAGCGATAACAATAAATACGCTTACATCGACCGTACGGGTGATCTTAAATTCGAGGCCAACCTCGAATACCGCTTCCCGATCCTTGGCGACCTGCATGGGGCCACTTTCCTCGACAGCGGTAACATCTGGCTGATCCGGAACGATCCGGATCGTCCCGGCGGACAACTGAAATGGGGTAGCTTCCTCAAGGATCTAGCCTTGGGAACCGGCTTCGGCCTGCGTTACGACCTCACCTTTATCGTCATCCGTTTCGACGTGGGTATCGGTCTGCACCTCCCTTACGATACCGGAAAGAAAGGCTATTACAATATCCCGAAATTCAAGGACGGCATGGGTTACCACTTCGCTATCGGATACCCCTTCTAGCTGTTCCATTCCTAGGATTCTGTGGTCTTATCCAAGGTATTTCATTTTCAATAGGTCAACCCTAATTGGAAATGAGATACTTTTGCGCTCTCATTTTAATAACAAACAGATTAATTAACGAACAGAATCATGAAGAAGATTTTTTACTTAATGTTGGTAGCCCTTACTATGGGTATGTTCACCGCTTGCGACGACGATGATGAGAATACCCCTCAAATCAACAACCCGGAACCCAAGGAACAATGGGGCAAGACGCTCCGGGGCGACAATCAAACCCTACTGGCCTTTCCTGATATCTATGCCGATTATTGGGAATACACCTATTCTTACAAAGATAATCCAAACATCGGCCTTCGTCTGACTGGAAAGTTCCCGAAGTCACGCTTCTTCAATTTCACGGTTTATAACGACGAGACCCAAATAGACGTATCCAGCATTGAAGACGTAAATATCCAACCCGACGACAGCTCCATCAACCCTTATGTAAAGGAAACAGATGACTACGGAGCAAATGGCTATACGATTTACATCATTCCCGCTAACACCCCCGCCAGCGCACGTGCCTCGATGAAGAACATATGCGAGTTTCCGGAAGATGTCAATATGGTCTCCATTTTCATGCGTCTTTACTTGGCGAAACAATATAGCGGCGATGAGTATGGCGGCGTGGACATGCCTGCTATCCAAGCTTTCGATGTGACTACAGGTGAGGAAGTAGATTTCCCGAAGCGTGAGGTCTGCAACATCCACGAATCGTTGAACTTGCCGCCGATGGATTTCTCCGCCGACCTGCCGCAACTCCCGTTCATGCGTGCCCCGCTGAGCCTAATGTACCCGAACAGCCCGGCAGAATACCTATTCGCCCGCATCAAACTGAACGAAGGGGAGGTAGCAACTTTCCGTTTCATCCCTCCTACGGCTCCTAAAAGCGTAAGCGAATACGCCACCGCCGATGTACGATACTGGTCCATATGCCTTGGGTCAGCCGAGACCTACTCGTATGCCTCTATTTACGACAAAGAAATGCCTAAAGTGGACAAGGAAGGTTTCGTAACCTTTATCATAGCGGACGCCAACTCCGCCAAACTGCCCGATCTCCAAGCGAAGGCGGAAGCCAACGACGGTACATATATACTGACTTGGAACCGTAAGGAGCAAGGAGATGGAATCCTTGCCTTATACCGCAACATGGTGATCAACGAGAATTATCCACATTCCATGCGCAAGTTGATGGAGTCCGTTCCTCTAGCGGCCGCCGGCGGCGATATGAGCGGTTTCAACCCGATGAAGATGATCGCCATGCTCGCTATGGGCAACTGGGGACCACAAGGCTATAAATTCAGCGAGGACGATTTCTTGAGCGATAGCTTCAATTACGCCAATATCCGAAGAATGAAATAAACCAATAGACATATCGTATTTTCAAGTCCCCTCGTATCCGGTCTTAACCGGAACAAGGGGACTTCCTTTTCACACTCTTATCATAAACCATGGAATTTAGATTCCTTATAGACGGGCGGTAATATAATCGATGATCTGCAGACAAAGGTTTGTGGTCTGCTCGTTCACGTCCAGCTCCGGATTCAGCTCTACCAAATCCATCGACTTAACCAGATTCGTAGACAACATATGATCCACGAAGTTATTAAACTCATCCGGCATCAGTCCCTCACACACACGAGTTCCCGTGCCCGGAGCGAAACGGGGGTCTATGCTATCCACGTCTATGCTGAAATGCACGTTGCGGATCTTCCGTTCCTTCAATTTCCGCTTGATGTCCTCAGCTACGAAGCCGATGCCTTTCAGATGGATCGTCTCCATCGTATAGACACTCAGCTTCTCCCGCTCGATCAAATCCCACTCGCCCTCATCCAGACTGCGGGTCCCGACCAAGAATACGTTCTGCGGATTCACCTTATTCCCGGGAGCGTAGATATTCACCAGTTCCTCGCTTCCCATCCCCATCAACGCACTCAGAGGCATCCCGTGGATATTACCACTGGGAGAAGTCTCGCTGGTATTGATATCCCCATGAGCGTCCAGCCAGATAATACCGAAATCATCATAACATTTACCCACGCCCGAGGCGCTACCTAAACCCAGCGAATGATCCCCGCCAATCACCAAGGGGAACGCTCCTCCACGCAATGTATCATAAACCAACTCCGCCAGATTCGTATTCACCTCCACGATCGCATCCAGATATTTCATGCTGTTACCCCGTACGAACTTATCCGCCTCGCTAACAGGGGGTACATACAAATTACCCAAGTCAAAGGCTTTATGCCCGTTCTTCCGGATCACCCCCATCAATCCCCGTTCCCGAAGGTGGTTCGGGGCACGCTCTACGCCAGCCCGGTCACATCCCAGATTCAAGGGAACACCTATTACATTTATCTTCATACACTAGAATTTAGCGAACGTATCTCGTATAATGCCAATCGCTTCCATCATTTGCTCCTCAGTAATCACCAAAGGAGGCGTGAAGCGGATGATATGATCGTGGGTAGGCTTGGCTATCAAGCCGTTTTCCTTCAACGCCAAACAGATGTCCCATGCCGTCTTCCCATCTTTAGGTTCCGTCACGACAGCGTTCAACAAGCCCTTACCCCGTACTTTCTTTATCATAGGATTATTAATCCGCTCCATCTCACCACGGAACAGCTCACCCATCTTAAACGCATTCTCCGACAAATGCTCGTCACGTACCACCTCCAAGGCGGCGATAGCGACTTTCGCCGCCAACGGATTTCCACCATACGTAGAACCGTGCTCTCCCGGAGCGATCGTAAGCATGATCTCATCGTCCGCCAATACCGCCGAGACCGGACTGACCCCACCGGACAACGCCTTTCCCAAGATCAAGATGTCCGGACGAATCCCCTCGTAATCACAAGCCAATAACTTACCGGTACGACCGATACCTGTCTGTATCTCATCCGCGATAAACAACACATTATGCTGATGGCAAAGATCATAGCAAGCCCGCAGATAACCATCGCCGGGCACCACGACCCCGGCCTCACCTTGGATCGGTTCCACCAAGAAGCCTACTACATCGGGATCTTTCAAGGCCTCGGCCAAGGCATCCACCTTATTATAGGGTATCTTTATAAATCCGGGCGTATAAGGGCCGAAATCGGCGTAGGAACTAGGATCGGTGCTCATGGAGATAATCGTGATCGTACGTCCGTGGAAATTCTCGCTACAAACCACGATCTTCGCACGCTCCGGAGCGACCCCTTTCCGACGGTATCCCCAACGGCGGCAAAGCTTCAAAGCCGTCTCTACCGCCTCGGCCCCCGTATTCATCGGCAAGAGCTTATCATATCCGAAAAACTTACAGGTAAATTCCATGTACTCACCCAGTATATCCGCATGAAAAGCACGGGATACGAGCGTAAGCTTCTCCGCCTGCTCCATCAGGGCCTTCACGATCTTAGGATGGCAATGTCCTTGGCTCAAGGCAGAATAGCCAGACAAGAAATCAAAATAACGTTTTCCTTCCACGTCCCACACGAACACGCCTTCGCCTCTTCTGAGAACGACCGGCAGAGGATGGTAGTTGTGGGCACCATACTTCTCCTCTCTGGTAATGTAATCTTCCGGTTTCATACTATAATTGAGTTTAAATGACTAGCATATTGTAAGCGTTTACATCGGGATAGCTCAAAGATAAGCATTTGCGGCTAACCAATTGATTACGGGTATGTATGTTAAGAAACATATCCACAAAAAAGAAGGGATGCCCCGCTCTCCCCAAGGAGAAACAAGGGCATCCCTCTCACGTCAAACAAACAACGCTTAGTTCCGTATCCGTACCTTATAGGTCTGGTCGGCTATCCGGACAAGATAGACTCCCGCGGGAAGAGCGTGTCTTGTCTCGCCGGGAACGACCGCAAACCGGGCACGACTAGCACCCGACAGGCCGACAACCCATGCCTCAGCCGGACGATCCGCACGGATATGGAGGGCGTTGGCAGAGGTCCAAACCGCTATGCCTCCCTCTACCGAGGCATTCGATGTCGGGACATCCGGGGTATCCGGGGTGTCGGGTGTGTCAGGATAATCGGGATCCACCGGCCCAGATTTGGGCGTATAGCTTACCACGAACGGGCTGAAGCTGGCAACGGAGATCTCCATATAATCATCCTCTAATGTCAAATTGTTATTACCCTCGGAATACACGTCTACCACGCCGTCCGAGCGGAGGTGGATAATCACGATATCATGTTGGGTTTTATTTACGCCTTCCGGATACGGGATACGTACCGTCACGATATCGGAGGGCTGCACGGGAGTTACGGCGGTAGTGGTGGATGCGTCGGTAGCGGAAATCGTGGTCGTCACCTTAACCAAGGTCACTTCCATCACGATCTTCGGGGCATCAGGAGCGATACCCGCATCTTGGGCGGCAGCTTTCGCTTTCTCTTCAATCTCAGCCTTTTTCGCTGGGTCTTCTATATCTTCCTTCACCAAGCGGAGGCTGGAGAGTTCCGTATCCGATGGCAGGGATACGGCATCGGGGATGATCACGATCGGGTTATCATCCGTTGGAACATTCGTTCCCTCCTGCCCTTCCTTTTCCTTGGGAACGGCCGGCGTACCGATCGTAGCGATCTCTTCCGGAGTCACGGAAGATTCCTGCGTAAAGGCAGCGGTTATCGTCAAGTCGTCGGTACCGGAGACGGTAATATTCCCAGATGCTAGCGGGTCATCATTCACTTTGTAACTCACGAATTCGTACTTTGGCAAGGCCGTATGTGCCAAGCTCAACTCAGTACCAACGGGTACGGCATCGCCGGATTTCACGCTCACTTCCTTACCCTCTTTTGTATAAGAAACGGAGATCGTACCGCCTTCCGGCTGCAGGATCTTGACGTAATATTCCGACTCGAGAAGTACCGTGAAGTTTACCTCATACGTACGCTTGGTCTGTCCATCCTCGGCGGTAACGACCAAGGTAGCCTTGGCCGATCCACTCTCGAGCGATACGGTAGCCGTGAACGATCCTGTCGGTTCTACGGAAACAGGCGATCCATTCACGAGCAGCTCAGCCTTCGCATCGACCAGCTGGCCGGATAAGGTGAGGGTAGCCGATTTCTGCGTGGAATTTGGGAGCAGCACCTCATATTTCATCGTAGAGGCAAGAAAACCGGGAAGCGGGGTAACCTCCCCACTTCCTTCCTTATACGATAGGGAACTCAAACGGGCTTCCGAGGACAGAGCCACGAGGATAGGCTCAAATTTCATCTCAGCCTCCACCGTATAGGCCGGCATCAAGAAGTAGGTCGTACCATCTTTCTCTTTCTGCAACGGAACAGTATTGGTTTTATCCCCGACCTTCCCGGATACCTTCAAGGAGCCGAACACCATTTGGTAGCCTTTGTTGGGGGTGGCGGCAATCGTCACCTTCGTACCGGAGGCGACCTCGCCGCCGGAAACAATCGAACTACCCGGAGCATCGGCGGTACTCAAGGTAAGCGTACCGTTCGCCGGGTTGGCGAAGGTGACGGTGGACTGGATCTTCTCGTACTCCACCTCTACCGTGACCGGGAAGTCCGGCATGGTGAAGGTGTAGAGGTAGGCGATACCGCTACTGGCTTCGGGCTTTTACTTA
>ENA-UONS01002501-UONS01002501.1-human-gut-metagenome-genome-assembly--contig:-CS19-NODE-2501-length-14409-cov-5.578724_pt1 | contig 14409 bp, 10 predicted proteins | sample MGYA00242458_ERZ724005 | MGnify/ENA metagenome assembly ERZ724005
TATCCGTAATCTCGACTTAACGCGGGATCGAAGTATTTTCTTGTTCGGGGATCTGATGGATACCACCAAAGCGGGATATATCTTTGCTTTTCAGGTGTTGCCTACGATTATATTCTTTTCGGCTCTGACCTCCTTATTGTTTTATCTGGGCATTATTCAGAAAGTGGTTTATGCTATGGCTTGGGTGATGACTAAGCTCATGAATATCTCAGGGATGGAATCGTTGTCTGTGGCCGGAAATATCTTTTTGGGACAGACCGAAGCTCCGCTGATGATTAAAGAATATCTCGACGATATGAGCCCTTCCGAGATTTTTCTGGTGATGACCGGAGGAATGGCGACGATAGCCGGAGGAGTATTGGCTGCCTATATCAGTTTTTTAGGTGGGGAAGATCCGGTACAACGGTTGATTTTTGCCAAACATTTACTTGCTGCTTCAGTGATGGCTGCTCCGGGGGCTGTGGTTTTCGCTAAAATGTTGGTACCCCAGACCCGGCAGGTGAATAATAATATTCAGATTTCTAAAAATAAGGTCGGTAAGAATATTTTGGATGCCATATCCAATGGGGCGGCCGAAGGGGTGAAATTGGCTGTCAATGTTGCCGGCATGTTGTTGGTATTTGTGGCTTTTATCGCTTTTGCCAATTATCTGTTTACAAAATTCGGTAGCCTGACGGGAGTAAACGAGTGGATTGCTCAGGTTACCGACGGACGAAGTAAAGAACTGAACTTACAATTTATTCTGGGATATGCGATTTCTCCGTTGATGTGGCTGATCGGTATCGCTCCTCAGGATATGATCCATGCCGGTAGCCTGTTGGGGCAGAAGATCATTATGACCGAATTTATCGGATATGTCGATTTGGCCAACCTCAAAGCTGCCGGAGCTTTTGCTCAGACAAAGTCGGTCATTATGTGTACCTACTTCCTTTGTGGATTCGCAAACTTTGCTTCGATCGGTATCCAAATCGGCGGAATCGGTGGTTTAACTCCCAAAAATAAACCTCTGCTGGCTCAGTTCGGAATGTGGGCATTGTTAGCAGGCACACTCGCTTCTTTATTATCGGCTACTGTTGTCGGAATGATTATCGGTTAAGTTTTTTCTGACCAGATGGGTAGCCCAGAAACTGGGTATCGTACACAGCATGATCCAGACGAAAAAAGCCCGGTAACCGATCGATTCTTCGATCCAACCCGATATCATACCGGGGAGCATCAGGCCTAAAGCCATGAAACCGGTACAGATCGCATAATGGGCGGTTTGGTGTTTGCCGTTGCTGAATAGCATCATAAAATAGGTGAGGGAAGTGAATCCGAAACCATAACCGAATTGTTCGATGGCGACGCAGCCCGATATGATTCCTATACTTTCCGGTCGGGCGAAGGAGAGATACAGATACACGATATTGGGCAGGTTCATGGCAATGGTCATGGTCCATAGGCAGGACTTCAATCCCCGCCGTGCCATAGCGATTCCTCCGACAATTCCTCCGATCGTCAGGGCGATGACGCCGATCGTACCATAGATAAAGCCGACTTCTGCCGTAGATAGGGCAAGTCCTCCGGTAGCCGGAGTATCCAGCAGAAAGGGAGAAGTGATTTTCACCAACTGCGCTTCGGCGAACCGATAGAGCAGGATGAAGATCAGGGCACTGACGATGTGTTTCTTTTGGAAGAAAGAGGTGAAAGTACCTAGAAATTCTTTGAACACTCTTCCGGCAGAGGCTTGTTGAGGTGGAAGGGTACAAGTATCCCGCCGGGGGTGGGGTAAAAACAAATAGTGATAAACGAACAGAAGGGCAAACAGGATTGTCAGCAGGTAAAAAGTCAGCGACCAGGCTTGGGGGATGGCTGCGGTTTCCGGCATCTCCCTGGCGTAGCGTTGTTCGAGCCAGCCGGCGAACATTACCAGTATACCCTGGCCGAAAATAACCGCAAAACGATAAAAAGTATTGCGGATACCGACGAAATAAGCTTGTTTTTTTTCATTTAACCCTAACATATAAAATCCGTCGGCAGCAATATCGTGAGTGGCCGAACTGAATGCCAGCAACCACATGAAAGCCAGGCAATACCGGAAAGCCAGGGGGCCTTGGATCGTCAAGGCGATTCCTGCCAATCCTGCACCGACCAGGATTTGCATGACTACGATCCACCAGCGTTTGGTTTTCAGCAGATCGACCAAAGGGCTCCACAATGGCTTTATCACCCAGGGAAGATTCAAACCACTGGTATAAAGGGCGATATCGGTATTCGACATGCCCATGCGTTTGAATAGAATGACTGCAACGCTCATGACGACGACGTAGGGAATACCTTGGGCAAAGTATAGAGAAGGCACCCATTGCCAGGGAGAAACCGCTTTGTTTTCTGTTTTCTTATTCATACATTTTTATTAACTCACACCCTTTGAAATAATGTTGTAAAATGGCCTTATAATTATAGCCCCGGGCTCCCATCACTGCGGCTCCTATCTGACAAAGCCCGACTCCATGCCGTGGAAAGTGAATATTCCATCCTGCTTTTCGACGATAAATGCCGAACTATATAGATGGGATTCTGAGAAAGCTTTCCGGATGATCAATTCTTTACCTATGACCAGCGTCTTTTTGTCTCCGGTGATTTTTACACGGATCAATCTGCCCGATACACCTCGCTCGATGGGCTGAATATCCCGGATCGTACCGAAATCGATACCGATTTTCCGATAGACCAATTCCGATAATTGTTCGGCCGGATAGCTGACTTGCCAACGGAAAAAATGCTGGGTTTCCTGGTCATAGTCGTTCAATACCTGTGACAATATTTGCCGGTCGGTTGTATGGCAGAAAGCAGGCGGGAAAGAAAGGATCCACTTCCGGGCTGTCTGTTCATCCCGTAAGTCTCCGGTTTCCAAATCTTCGGGTGCGTCTGTGATCTTATCCAGATAAGGATGTACTACCGGTTCCCAGGTATTGTCGAAGCGTTCGGTGGCTCCTCCGCAGCATTTTGAAAAGCGGGCGTCACAAATGGTTCCTTCGTAGGTAAGTACTTCTCCCCGGGTAGCTTCCAGCGCTTCCCGGACAGCAGGGGTATAGGCTTTACTGATCCCTTGATAACGTTGACAATGATCGTCGGCGCAGACATCGAAATGGGCATGGTCTTCCCGGTCGTACCAGCGAATGTATTCTTCCTGATCCACCCGGCAAGAGCTGTATGTGCCCCGTACTGTTTTGGCTTTATCGATCTGAGCGAGCAGCCAACTCCGGGAAATAACGGCGTGGGCTTTCAGAAATTCAGCTGACGAGGTGGCACGCATTTCAGAAGATATTACACTGAGTAGATAGTCTTCCAAAGAAAGGATATTTATCGCTGTCAGGTGTTTTTGTTCGTCGATGATTTTTAGCTTCCCCTTAAACTTTTGATTTTCCTTACGTTCCCAATGAAATTGAATACCGATGACGACATCGGTTAAATCGAAGTCGGAAGTCGTGTCATCTTCCGGTTCGAACGTCAGAGGTAAAGAAACCGGTTCCCGATGATCTGCCTGACTTAACAGGTAACCGTCCTCTGTTTGCCGGATGTTATATGCTCCGGTATATTTTTTTCCTGTAGTCCGGCAGGTGAAAATTCCGTTCAGCCGGAAACAGATTTCCGGTGAAAACAGGATACCGACTTCCAGTTGTGGGAGGTGTGAATATTTCTGCATAGGCAAGGTTAACTTATAATCGGATTAATTCTTTTTGTATCGCTTCCCAGCTATCCGGGCCGGCGGTTACCTGACTGAACATATCGGTCAATAAACCGGCTGAATATTTCCGGAAATCTTCTTCCCGGGGAGAAATGATCAGGCCGGCCATATCGACACATCCCGGACTGAACAATATTTTCTCCGTTCCCTCTGCATAAAATTGCCGGGGACGGCGTGTGCGGCGGGGAAAAAGACAAACGGTCCATTGACAGTTGTCGAACCAGCCGAGCAGGTTGATCATCGGTTCTTCTTCGAACGGAATGGATCGGCCGATGATTTCCATGGTCTGCCGAAAGAGAACCGAAAGGAGATGGGAGTCGGAAGCTTGTAAAAGGATCACTTCGCGAAGATAGTCCTTTAATATAGAAACCGAATAGTAGTCTTTTTTTACCAGATAACGGCGGAGCTCTTCATTGGCGGCATCTTCTTCCAAAGGCATAAGATGCCGCGGGCACATTTGAAAGTGAAAATGGTCCGGGGCAGAAGCGCCGCAAGTGGGACCGTTATAAAATAAGGTATACCCCTGAAAATCGAAAGTGAGATCCAGCAGGTCTTCAAATCGTCCCCCGATGCATTGAGGTTCATGGTGGCGGGAAGGTACCGTAAAATGACGTTCGAAAATGGGATAGGGATTTATAAAAATAGAATAACGATCGTTGTAACGGATTCCTTTTTGCGCTTCCGGCATATGCTCCCGGCATAGAAAACATTTCCGGTTCTGTAATGTCCGGACATCTATTCTGGCATTGGTAGAAATCATTCTGGCTGGATTATACTGGATCCGGAGACGAAAAAGATCGAATGGAATATCCCGGTAGACGGCTTGTTGCAGATCGGTATAATTTTTTTTAGCCAGTTCGAATTCCTGAAGTTGGCCGTTATAGAGTTGAAGTAAATCTTTACTATTCATGAAATTAAAAATTTATTCCGGTTATTTCCCGGAAATTCGGGCCTGGATTTCCAGGGTCCTGATTTTGTCTTTATAAAAATTATAGTTGTTCAGTTGCTGTATGTCCAGATCGTGATCTGAATTTTCTTCCCAACGCCGGCATAAATACAGGGGATCGTAAATACGGGCGATGGGGTATTTTCGTGAAATGGCCAGGGCGGTTGCATAGTCTTCGCCGTAGCTCACATTCGGAAATTTGATTTGCCTTAACACGGGAGTGTAGAATGCCCGTGGTGCGCCGAGCCCGTTTATGCGCAGGGCATTGTTACGCCCGTTGTCTGGAGTCCATTCCCGGTGGGCGATAAGCCCTGGCGGAATTTCTTCCAACTTGAAATCGACCATCTGATAGCTACCGATCACCATGGCACAATTCTCCTGATAGAAGGTGTCGACGATACGTTGTAATACATGACAGTCCTTATACAGATCGTCGCTGTCGAGTTGTATGGCGAATTTACCGCATTCCGGTAATAGGATCGCTTCCGTCCAGCATCCTCCGATGCCTAATTCGGTGGAAGCGGGGATGTGATGAATCAGATTGGGGTACCGCCGGGACAATTCTGTCAGAATCTGACCGGTGCCGTCCGTAGAGTGATTATCTACTACAATGACATTAAAAGAAAAATCAGTTTGTTGCTGCAAGGCCGATTCTACAGCTTCCGCAATGGTACGTTTGCGGTTTCTGACGGGAATAATCACAGAGGCTTCCCGGGCGAAATTCTCCTGTCCGAAGTCTATACGCTGAAATTCGGGAGCTAACCAGGCTCCGATCGCCTGGAGGTGGGCTGTACAAACGGCTTCCATCTCCAACTGCACTTCCCGGTTGGCCGGATCGACATAATCGAACTGTTTTTCACCGGATAACCGCAGATCGGTGGGCTGTACGGTATAAAGGGTTTCCGGTATATGTACGATTTTTCCTAAACGCGAAATACTTAACCTTAATTCGTAGAGAGCTGCAAAACGGTAATCGGTATTCATTTGAGCGACTACTTGCTGAAAACTGTCGTTACGGAATAATAATAGTTGCCCGAAATCAAAATCGTTCCGTATACTTCCGGTTTGATATTCCAAGGTGGGATGGTGTATTTTTTTGCCTTGCCGGATTTCCTGGTAATCACTGTAAAACAGTGCTCCGTCATTACTTTCGGCTATCTGGTACATGCGCCCGATTGCATAAGGATGCAGCTCGATGGGAGAAGTACCGGTATAGAAAAGGATATAATCCGAATCTGCCTGCCTGGCTATTTGTTGTAAAGCAGGGGTGTCGGTAAAAGAAGATACGACAGTCGTTTTTACTGGTTCGGGACTTCGAAAAAGTTCTTTTTGCAGTAAGAAGGTATGAATTGAATACATATTTCCGGAATTTTTCGTTCAAAACTATAAAAAATAAAAATCAAAACTAATATCCGGTGAGACAAAAAAGTAAATCCACTATAAATTGGAAGAAACGGAGAATTGAAGTTTGCTCTGTTTCCTCCATTGTTCTCAGGAATGGTTCATAGAAGTCAGTACCCTTCTTGCGGGGGCGCCTTCTTGACGGAACCGGAGTGGCCCGTTCGGCCGCTGAAGTAGTTGTAAAAAAATATCGCAGGGGCCATCGGCTTTATGAACTGATTTCTACGAATTTTCTGCCTCTTCGTCTGTATGACCGGGTAAGCGTTGGAGGCATCGGTCGATCACCTCATAGCCGAATCCGCGGCTTAATCCGAAGCGGATCAGTTTGGCTTTTCGTTTATAAGGCTCTTCGCCGGCCAGGGATTTCATTTTTTGTTTTAACAGAGTGAGACAGGCTTCCTGATAGGTATCGGTATCCAACGCTTCTAATACTTGGGAAATGAGGTCCGGATCGATTTTTTTACGATGGAGCATAAGGGCTATTTTCTGTTTTCCCCAATGGTTGAACCGGAACTTATCTTCGGCATAGGCTTGGGCATAACGGGCATCGTCGATGAATCGATGCTGATGCAGAAAAGTCATAATCCGGTCGATTTCTTTTTCAGGTATTTCCCATTTGACCAGTTTTTCCTGGATTTCCCAACTGCAATGTTCTTTTTTACTGCAGATAGCGGCCGCTAAGCTTAAGGCTTTCTCTTTATTCATCTCTATCCGATATTAGTTATGCCGATTTCCTGTTTGTGCCGGCTTTTCACTTTTCACCATTCGTTCTTTCCCATAAAAATCTTTTCGTAATTCGATATTCCTGTAGCCATATCGGCTCAGCAGGGCTATCGTTTCCTGGCCGAAGGCTTCGTTGATTTCGAAAAATAAAAGTCCTTGAGGGTGTAAGTGGGTCAGTCCGAATTCTGCTATAGCCCGGTAAAACAGGAGTGGATCTTCGTCGGGGACAAATAAAGCCTGATGAGGTTCATGATCGAGTACTTTGGCTTCCATCGTTCCTTTTTCGCTTTCCCGGATATAGGGGGGATTACTGACGATCAGATCGTAAGTGTCCCAGGAGGCGGTTTGGGGGTGTAGGATGTCGCGGAGAAGGAATTCCGCTTTAACGCCGTTCAGTATTGCATTTTCCCGGGCCAGCTCAATCGCTTCCGGAGAAATATCGACCCCTGTAACGTGAGCTCCTTGACACAACCGGGCCAGGGAAATTCCGATACAACCGCTTCCACTCCCGACATCGAGCAGGCGGTTGCCCGGCTTGAGCCATTCTCCTACCCATCGGACCAATTCTTCGGTTTCCGGACGGGGGATTAAAGCCGAAGGGGTTGACTTGAATCTTAAACCGGCGAACCCGGTTTCTCCGAGGATATACTGTATCGGAGAACCGGATTTCAATAAGCGAACGATTCCGATAAATTTATTTATAAAGCTTTCCTCTAAAATTTCGTTTTTTCTAAGATGGATGTCTATATTTGTATAATGCAAAACATCCATGTAAACGATCCTGCAGATACATTCGATTTCATGTTCGGAATATGAATCTTTTAGTTCCTGCAAAGCGTATTGGGATAAATGATGGATTGTATTCATAATACAAAGATAAAATTATTTGAAAATTGAAAACTGAAAACTTTTCCATTTTTTATATTTTTTATGTCCTGGTTGCAAATTATCATATATGTTTTAATCGCCCTGTATATCCTTACTGTGGCCAGTGTGGTTTTTAATGTGATTCTTGAAAACCGGAATCCGGTGCGAACCTTGGCATGGATTATCGTCCTGGTGACCGTTCCGTTGGTCGGTTTCCTTTTCTATCTCTATTTCGGTGTGAATTACCGGAAAAATAAGATGTTTTCGATGAAAGGCCTGGGCGATATGAAATGGCTCCAGTATATGAGCGAAGATCAGAAACAACTGATCCGGAAATCGGAGTTTTTGAAAAAGCGGGAGACGGTAGAAGTGCGGAAGTTGATGACTTTATTGTTGAATAATAGTAAAGCTTTATTGACCCGTTATAATCAGGTCGAAATTTTGAATAATGGCGAAGAGACATTTCCGGCTTTATTCGGGGCTTTGAAAAATGCCAAAAAGTTTATCCATTTGGAGTACTATATTATCGGAGAAGGGAGATTGGCTACTGAACTGAAGGAGATTTTACTTCAAAAAGCTGCCGAAGGAGTCGAAATCCGGATCATCTACGATGATGTGGGATCATGGAGCTTGTCCAAGGAGTTTATCCGGGAATTGAGGAAATCCGATATACAGATTTATCCCTTTTTGCCGGTACGTTTCCACCATTTGGCGAATAAAGCCAATTACCGGAACCATCGGAAAATTGCCGTCGTGGATGGAGAAGTGGGATTTGTCGGGGGGCTGAATATCGCCGATCGTTATATGGACGGAGTACCCGGAATAGGCATTTGGAGAGATACCCACCTGAAAGTGACCGGGGAAGTCGTGACTTCGTTGCAGGTGATTTTCCTGATCGACTGGTATTTTGTCCGGCAGGAATTGTTGTTGGATAAGAATGAATACTTGCCCTACCATCAGGCCGATAATAATGTTATCGTGCAGACGGTTACTTCGGGACCGGATAGTGACTGGGCTTCCATTCAGCAGTCTTATTTTACGCTGATCAATATGGCGAAACGATATGTTTTTATTTCGACACCTTATTTTATGCCCGGAGAGACGACATTGAATTCCTTGAAGACGGCTGCGATGAGCGGGGTGGATGTCAGATTGCTGTTGCCTCATAAGTCCGATTCCTGGCTGACACATTGGTGTACCCGTTCGTATGTCGAAGAATTGTTGGAAGCCGGTGTAAAGATTTATTGGTACCAGAAAGGGATCAATCATAGTAAGGTAATTATTGTTGACGGCAGTGTGGCCAGCGTCGGGACGGCTAATATGGATTTGAGAAGTTTTGAGCAGAATTTCGAAGTAAGCCTGATCATTTACGACCGCGAAGTGGTGAAAAAATTAGCGGTAGATTTTATGAAAGATTTGAAAGTCAGTACCGAGGGAGCGATACAAAGATGGAAATTCAGGACGAAACGGGAAAAAGTGTGTGAATCGGTGGCGCGTTTGTTTGCACCGGTACTTTAAAAAAGTAAAAGGCTATAAGTATAAGTGGGAGGGGGGAAAAGAGGAGATATTATATGTTCAGAGTGAATGAAACGAAGTGTATGTTTAGTAGTAAAGAAATTTTAAGGATCTTGGATTGCAAAGCCTGTGAGGTAAAGGACTTTGAGATTACAGAAGTAAGCGTGGATAGCCGGTCGGTGAATAAACCCGAGTCGACTTTATTTTTTGCTTTAAAAGGAATTAATCATGATGGACATGATTATGTAGAAAAATTGTATGAACAGGGGGTAAGGAATTTTGTGGTAACCGGGCTGAGAGCGGATTTTCTTCCTTTGTCCGGGGCTAATTTTTTTGTCGTCGATGAGGTTTTACCGGCACTTCAGCAATTGGCAGCCTGGTATCGCGGTCAAATGAAGGCTGAAGTGGTCGGTATCACCGGGAGTAATGGAAAAACGATCGTCAAAGAATGGTTATATCAGTTATTATCGGATGAACCGGGTATTTATCGCAGTCCCCGTAGTTATAATTCACAGGTCGGAGTCCCTTTGTCTTTGTTGGGTATGGATGTTTCTACCCGTTTGGCCATCATTGAAGCCGGAATCTCTCTGCCGGGAGAGATGGGTAAGTTGCAGGCAATGATCCGGCCTGAGATCGGGATTTTTACGCATTTGGGAGATGCGCATGGAGAGAATTTTGAATCCAGACAACAGAAATTAGCGGAGAAAGCCATATTGTTTCGGGATTGCCGTTGTATTATCGGAAGGGAAGGGGAGGCTTTGGACTATATAGCTAGCCGGCTTCGACCGGATGTAAAAAAAATGATCTGGGGAAGTGGGAAAAATGCAACTGTCCGGGTTGAAGAGAAAGGGAGCACTGCCCATGAACGCCTGGTAGCCGTCGGATATGAGCATGTTGCGTTTACTTTGTCTATACCGTTCCCGGATGAAGCTTCTTTTGAAAATTGTATGAATGCCGTATGTGTTTTATTGCTGGAAGGGATTTCTCCGGCTTTCATCGCCGAACGGGTAGCCCGTTTGCAGCCTTTGGCGATGCGGATGGAAATAAAAGACGGTATAAATCGTTGTGTATTGATCAATGACTACTATAATTCGGATGCCGCTTCGTTTCAGTTGGCATTGAATACCCTGGCTATGCAGGATGCCGGGCGTGAGAAAGTCGTGATTTTGTCTGATTTCGTGGATACGGGAACCGGTGAGAGAGAGTTGTACCGGGAGGTAGCGTTGTTGTTGCGAAAGGCGAAGGTTTCTTTATTTATAGGTATCGGGGAAAAGTTAAGCCGGTATAAACCTTATTTTTTGGTCCCCCGCTGTCGTTTCTACAAGGATACGGATAGTTTCCTGCGCCAAGAGAACAGGGAGCAGTTTAAAGATCAGGTGATTCTGATTAAAGGTGCCCGTAAGTTTCGTTTCGAATACATCGCCGGTTTTTTACAGAAACAGTCCCACGCTACCGTGCTCGAAGTTGATTTCGATGCAATGGTTCATAACCTGAATTATTTCCGTTCTTTGTTGCCCCGGAAGACGATGATCGCTGTTATGGTCAAAGCTTTTTCTTATGGGAGCGGAGCCGGGGAAGTAGCGAGTTTGTTACAATATCAGGGGGTAAATTACCTGATGGTGGCTTTTGCAGATGAAGGAGTAGAGTTAAGAGCTGCCGGAATAACCATACCTATCGGTGTCATGAATCCTGAACCGGAGGCTTTCGATCATATGATCGAATTTAATCTGGAACCGGAGATTTATTCTCTCGAATTACTGGAGGCTTTCGACCGGGTCCTGACCAAACATGGCATAGAAAAATATCCTGTACATTTGAAATTGAATACCGGGATGAATCGTTCCGGCTTGGATCCGGAAGATCTGCCCGCTTTGCTGAAGTTTTTCGAAACGAAACGGAAAGTCATAATCCGTTCCATGTTTTCACATTTGGCCGGGAGTGACGAAGCCCGACACGATGAGTATACGTTGTTCCAGATCAACCGTTTTATTGAAATGACGAAAGAAGTCCAGGCCCGTTTCGATTATCCGATTATCCGGCATATTCTCAACTCCGCCGGAATAGAACGGTTCGGACAGTATGCTTTCGATATGGTCCGTTTGGGTATCGGATTACATGGGATCAGTGCCGTGGGGGCACCGTTATGGCCTGTCAGTAGCTTTAAGACCTATATTGCGGCAGTTCGTCAGGTGAAGGGAGATCAGACGGTAGGATACGGACGGAAGGGTGTATTGGGCCGGGATACCCGTATTGCCGTTATTCCTGTCGGCTATGCGGATGGGCTCGACCGCCACCTGAGCTGCGGAGTCGGTGAAGTATGGATCGGAGGACAAAGAGTTCCCATTGTCGGGAATATCTGCATGGATGCCTGTATGGTGGATATCACCGATACGGACGCACAGGTCGGGGATGAGGTGGAAATATTCGGAAAACATATTTTGGTGACCGAGCTTTCCGATAAATTAGGTACGATCCCCTATGAAATATTGACCAGCGTGTCTCTCCGCGTGAAACGAATTTATTTTAAAGATTAAAGCAAAAACCGTCGCCAATTTAATTTTGGCGGCGGTTCTGCTTTTATTGTTTCTGATTTGCATAATGTCGACGGGGACATTCAAACCATGGATCCCATTTATTTATCGGAACCGAAGGTTCGATAATCAGAGTTCTGAAAGAACTCGCTAATCAGGCTTGCCAAACTGCTGATCGGTCTGCACAGGCCTTGATGGATCCATCCCTCATTTTACTCCAGTTCCCCGATGTTTTTCTCCAATTCCCCGATCGTAGTCGGTTTGGCGATAATCTTGTGATTTTCGTCGATCAAAAACATCGAAGGAGTAGCGAAAAGATTATAGTCGTTTGCTATTTCACTGTCAAAACTGCCTGCTGCATGGATATTTACCCATTCCAGCGGATATTGAATAGAAAATTTTTCCCAGTCTTCTCTGTTTTCATCGATGGATATGCCGATGAGCTTTATTTGTTGATGGGTGAAAATCTCTTTTTGACACAGTTGAGGTAAAGCTTCCATTAATGATTGGCAATGGCTGCATTGTGTATGCCAGAAAAGAAGCAAGGTGTAGGGAGAGATTTCACTATAGAGATTGACTGGATGGTTATGGATGTCCATTAGTGTGAAGTCGGGAACTTGTTGGCCTATAGCCATTTTGCTGTAACCTTCCAGCCGCCTTTTGACAATATCGCTGTTACTGCCGCATTGTTGTATATAATGGTTTGAAATATGTGCCAATACTTCTTCCATTTGTTGGCTTTCGAAACCGGAGATTAAAAATTGAAGCAGATTTTGTTGTACGATCGGATTCATATTGAGCAAAGGGATCAGATAATCCAGGGCCTGGATATAGTTCGTCTCGTTTTCCCGGGGACTGGCATAGGGCTTTTTATGTAATTGAATGTATTGGAAGATTTTGTCTGTATAAAAAGGAGTATATAGTAAAAGTGTATCCGAGAAATCGATTAACGATAAATACCGATACTTAAAAAGTGAATCCCGCTCCTGCTGTGAAAGGTTTCCCGGAATAATGGGTAACTTTTGATTTTTTATCAGTTTTCCTGCCAGCGTATTCGGGTGCTCCCGGTAGTTCTTATCGATTAATTTATCTCGTTCGAGCTGGAATTTTTTATAATATTCGAGTGCTTTTTGGTAGAACTTATCTTTGTCCGGATAGTTTATCACTACTTGTCCAACCAAACCTAATTTATGATTGTAAATAGTCTCCGATTTTAAGAAGTCGAAATAAATTTGATTTTCTGTAGAGTGTATCACCTGGGCTGTTGCCTGAGGATTTTGATAATCGAGGGATATTTCGATATCTTCCCGGTTAAAGAGAAAATCCAAAAAGATGGGACCTTTCCCTGAAAATTGAGCATAAGGAGGAAAACCCAGAATAGTTCTCAGTGTCCCGGGAGAAGTAGCCTCCGGTATCTTGAAAGACAAGGTATCTTGTGAGCGTACAGGTAAGGTATCTAAGGCAAATAATGCTCCGTTATAAAACCGTAATAGAATGGGTTGAGAATCGGCCGGTAGATTTTTCACCTCTAATCTGACCCGATAATCTTTGCTCCATCCGGTAAATGGCAAAAGACAAAAAAGACGATGAATAATTTTAACATACACTTATCGATTTAAAGAACCTGATTTTGTGGGGTATTGTTCAGCCACATTTCGATATTCCTGATTACGATATTCAGCCGGGTTTCAAAAGCTTCCCGGGTGGCGTAGCCCATATGCGGCAACATCAGTAGATTAGGTGCATTAAATAATTCCAGGTTCAGAGGAAGCGGAGGTTCCTGATCGTAGACATCGACGGCTGCTCCGGCTATTTGTCCTTTTTTCAGGGCATTGTAAAGCGCTTCCTGGCTGACGATGGGTCCCCGGGCGGTGTTGATCAGGACAGCATGTGGTTGCATGAGTGCAAATTCGTTTGTCCCGATAAATGCTTTGGTTTCCGGGTTCAAGGGAAGATGTACCGTAATGATATCCGATTGACGCAGAAGGGTATCTTTGTCCACCTGGGTGATATGAGGAAGGGCCTTGGGGCTGCGGTTATAGCCTAAAACCTTGCATCCGAAAGCGTTGGCTAACAGAGCTACCCGTTGGCCGATGGCTCCGAGCCCGACGATACCTACTGTTTTTCCGTGAAGTTCGCTTCCCAGGACTCCCTGCCGGTCTCCGCCGATACGGAGAATGGCATCTCCGCCTACCATTTTTCGGTACACGGCGATCATCATTCCGATCGTTAATTCGGCTACTGCTTCTGTAGAGTAACCGGCGGCATTACAAACCGTGATACCCCGTTTTTTACATGCTTCCAGATCGATATGGTCCACTCCGGTAAAGGCTACAGAGAGCATCCGGAGCTTCGGACAATTTTCAAAGAAATGTTTCCGCAACGGAATATTGCTGACTACGACAACTTCGGCATTTCGGGCCCTTTCGATCAATACCTCTTCATTCTCATTCCGGTCGTGATAAAAAGTGACTGTATGTCCCTGGTTTTTCAGAGTAGCCAGACTTTTGTTTATCGTGCATTCGCACATTCCTAACGATTCGACAAATACGATATTCATACTTACATACTTTTAATGCTGTGTTCTTTCCGGGTAAAACTACAACGTGTTTATCCCAGATGTTTTGGAGCCTCTAAAATAGTGAATATTTTGATAAAGTATACGGATCGTTTTATTTTGAAAACCAGGAAGACCC
>ENA-UONS01002502-UONS01002502.1-human-gut-metagenome-genome-assembly--contig:-CS19-NODE-2502-length-14403-cov-6.725885_pt1 | contig 14403 bp, 14 predicted proteins | sample MGYA00242458_ERZ724005 | MGnify/ENA metagenome assembly ERZ724005
GGGAGGTCGTGAAGTGAATAACTATATTGAAAGGTTGATACAGATGAAAGCTTTTGTGTGCGAACTCTGCTGTAAAAAGAAAGTAGGTGATTTATTTGGCTGAGCATTCTCACCGCACATTTAATACAAAATGGAGTATAACAGACGACGGGATTCGATATGAAGGCAAATTAATACCATTTTCTGAAATACGTCGGGTTGTTATACATGAATCTGACGATAGCGTTGGATATTTTACTTCCTTTGATGTAAATGATTATGTCCTGTATTATAATTCATTACGTCGTTATGATAAGATAGAGGCAAAAGCTGACGCCGAAACAATTGAGCGCAAAGTCAATGAATGCCTGGAAAAAAATCAGGATAGGGTCCATGAATTCGACCTCCATGAGGCTTCCATTCGAGCCAAAAAAATAAGCAGTTAAATAGAAAAATCAATGCTTTTTTGTGTTTTTGGATTATTATTGCTATCATTTTCGCATTGTGTATTATATCGCCAATTGTTATAGGTGTTGTAACCAGCTCGGGTACTTCTAATAGCGGATCCAGCAGTCGTTTTGTATGCCAGGTATGCCATAGGGATTTTGATGGAAAACCTGATGATATGCACAGCATAACAAATACTAATATGTGTGTACAGTGCTATAAAAACTTCAAAAGTGCCAGCGGAAATAATTAGAAACATATTATTGTGTTTCGGCAGTAAAATAAAAAGGTGGCTGCATTCCTGCGGCCACCTTTTCGTATTTGTTAAGATATTACTTGAAGTATCTGTTCAGCAGACCCTCGAAAGCCTTTCCGTGTCTTGCCTCGTCCTTTGCCATCTCGTGAACTGTGTCGTGGATAGCGTCGAGGTTGAGCGCCTTTGCCTTCTTTGCGAGGTCGAGCTTACCAGCGGTTGCGCCGTGCTCTGCCTCTACGCGCTTTGTGAGGTTCTCCTTGGTAGAGGGGGAAACTACCTCGCCGAGCAGTTCAGCGAACTTCGCTGCGTGCTCTGCCTCTTCCCAGGCTGCCTTCTCGTAGTACAGACCTACCTCGGGATAACCCTCGCGGTGTGCGGCTCTTGCCATTGCGAGATACATGCCGACCTCGGTGCACTCGCCGGTGAAGTTAGCGCGGAGTCCCTCGATGATCTCCTCGGGAACGCCATCCAGCTTGCCTACGCCGATCTTGTGCTCGTCAGCGAATACCAGCTTGCCGCCGTTATCGTCGATAACAGTGAACTTGGAGCCGGGCACTCCGCACTGGGGGCACTTCTCGGGAGCGGAATCACCTTCGTATACATAACCGCAAACAGGACATACAAATTTCATAATTAAAACCTCCGTAAATTTGATTTTTATAAACTAGGAATTATTCTTGATTTCCTTGATTAGATTATAGCACATCAGATTTATTTTGTCAAGGGTTTTTTAAAATTTTTTTGAAATATCTGGTTATATATGACTAACTGCATGGCAAGTTAAAGGGCGGATACAATATCCGCCCTTAATAATATAAGAATAACGTTATTGGTCGGGTGACAGCATTTCGCCTTGGATGTACGTTTCCCCGTATTGCCTGCCGCGGCTACGCGGTGCTCCTTTGGAACTATCCGAGCCACGTTATTGGTCGGGTGACAGCATTTTGCCTTAAAGGTACATTTCCCCGTATTGCCTGCCGCGGCCACGCGGCTACGCGGCTAGGGTTATGACAAAACAGATCAGCATTCCGGCGAGGGTGGGGAGGAGGAATGCCACGCCTGCCCACTTCCAGCCGCCGGCTTCCTTCCTGATGGTGAGCAGGGAGGTGGAGCAGGGCCAGTGCATGAGGGAGAACAGCACCGTGCAGACTGCTGTCCGCCAGGTCCAGCCGTTGTCGGCGAGGAGGTTCGCAAGCTCCGGGAGGGAGATCTCCGTAAGGCTGCCCTGAGCCATGTAGCACATCACGATTATCGGGATAACTATCTCGTTCGCCGGAAGTCCCAGAATGAACGCCATGAGTATCACCCCGTCCATTCCCAGCCAGCGCGCGAACGGGTCGAGGAATCCCGTGCAGATATTCAGCAGAGTGCTCCCGTCAACGGAAACATTCGCGAGCACCCATATCACCGCCCCGGCAGGCGCCGCCACCGCCGCAGCCCTGCCCAGGACGAACAGCGTGCGGTCCAGTATTGAGCGGACTATCACCTTGCCGAACTGTGGTTTCCGGTAGGGGGGGAGCTCCAGTGTGAACCCGGAGGGCTCTCCCTTTAATATAGTAGCCGAGAGCAGCCGCGACGCCGCGAATGTCATGACTATTCCCAGGAGTATGACTGCCGTTACCACCGCTGCGGAGAGCAGGGACCCCGAGAACCCTGCTGCTCCGGTGAAGAATACCGCCGACAGCGTGATTATGAACGGGAATTTCCCGTTGCAGGGCACGAACGCGTTCGTCAGCATTGCGATAAGCCGTTCGCGTCTGGAATCTATTATCCGGCAGCCGACTATCCCGGCGGCATTACAGCCGAATCCCATCGCCATGGTCAGCGCCTGCTTTCCGCAGGCGTTGCATTTCTGGAACGGCCTGTCGAGATTGAACGCCACCCGGGGGAGGTAGCCGCAGTCCTCAAGCAGGGTGAACAGCGGAAAGAATATCGCCATCGGCGGCAGCATGACCGCCACTACCCAGGACAGCGTGCGGTAGGCTCCGTCCACCAGGATCCCCCGGAGCCAGCCCGGGGCGCTGCCCAGTAATTCAGACAGACGGCTGCCCAGCCAGCCGAATCCCTCGGAAAGAAGCTGCGATGGGTAGTTCGCGCCGCTTATCGTCAGCCAGAATACCACCAGCAGCAGTAGGATCATCAGTGGGAATCCCAGCAGCTTCCCGGTCAGCAGCTTATCCGCGCGCCGGTCGGGATTCCGGCAGCCGGGGCACTCCCACACCGCGCCGTCGGCGGCTTCCTCGGCGTTGAGGGTAATGCAGGACACTATCCTGTCCCGGAGTATATCCAGCGTGATATCGTCCTGCGCCAGGCGAATTCGGGCTTTCTCAACTGCTGCGGATATTTCCCCGGAGAGCAGGTCCGTCCCGAGGAATTCTCCGGCTTTTTCCGCCAGGCGGTCGTCCCCCTCGGTCAGCCGCAGCGCCAGCCACCGTGGGTCGATCTTCCCACGGAATTGCTCCAGCAGCGGCTCGGCGCAGGCTATTGCGTCCTCCGCCGGGCGGATATAATGCAGACGCTTGATGGATTGCGGCGCATTCCCGGCGCACAGCCTGTCGAGGGCTTCCGTCAGGGCTTTCAGCGTGCGCTTGTCGTGGGCGGAAGTACCTACCACGGGTACTCCCAGGTTCTTTTCCAGCACGCCCAGGTCAAGGGTTATCCCACGGCGCCGGGCTTCGTCGCAGAGATTCACGCAGACCAGCGTTTTCGGGCATAGCTCCATCACCTGCAATACGAGATTCAGGCTGCGTTGCAGGCAGGTGGCGTCGCAGACGACTATCGCCGCGTCGATTCCGCCGAAGCACAGGAAGTCCCGCGCCGCCTCTTCCTCTGCGGAGTGCGCCAGCAGGGAATACGTCCCCGGGATATCTGCCAGCACGCAGCTGAAATGCTCGGTGCGGCAGAAACCCTGCGCGGCGGTCACGGTCTTTCCGGGCCAGTTGCCGGTGTGCTGGCGCATTCCGGTGAGGGCGTTGAATATCGTGCTTTTCCCCACGTTGGGATTCCCGGCGATGGCGATTATCTTCTCGTCCGGCGTCCGGCGCTGTATCACCGGGCAGACGTCCGCGGCGGCGAATCCTGTGGAATTACTCGTCAGTCCCATGCCGCGCCTCCTCGATAAGTACGTCGTGGCTGTCCGCGGCGCGTATCGCTATCACCGCGCCCCGTATCATGTACGCCGCCGGATCTCCCATCGGACTCACCCCCACGCACTCCACCCGTGCGCCCTCCACAAGCCCTATATCCAGAAGCCGGCGGCGCATGCTTCCGTGCGCACAGAGTGACTTCACCACAGCGGATTCCCCCGGCTTAATCTCATTCAGAAAGTGCTCCATGTTCATTCCCCTTTGAGTCAGATTCCGGGCAGAATGTACCCGTTCGCTGTATTATATGAGTATCCCCGTGGTTCTGCCACTCCTTCCCGGATTCTCGCCATTTTGTGGTACCTTTGTTGCATAAGATACCCAAAATCCCCTTGACAAGTGACTTGAAATGTTGTATAATAGTATCAATAAATCAGAAATCGTTATTGATTTCCAAGGAGGAAGTACAATGAATATTACCAGCGATATCAGATACATCGGCGTGAACGACCACGACATCGACCTGTTCGAGGGACAGTATGCGGTTCCGAACGGAATGGCGTACAATTCCTACGTCATAATGGACGAGAAGATCGCAGTCATGGACACGGTGGACGGCGCATTCTGCGGCGAATGGCTCGGGAATCTCGAGAAGGAGCTTTCCGGCAGGACTCCGGATTTTCTGGTGGTACACCACATGGAGCCGGACCACTCCGCGAATATCGCGGCGTTTGCAGAGAAGTACCCGGCGGCGAAGATCGTGGCTTCCAGGCAGGCTTTCGTGATGATGAAGCAGTTCTTCGGCACGGATTACGCTGACCGCCAGGTGGTGGTTGCCGAGAAATCCACTCTGGAGCTTGGAAAGCACACCCTGACCTTTATCGGCGCGCCGATGGTGCACTGGCCGGAGGTAGTCATGAGCTACGACAGCGCGGACAGGGTGCTGTTCTCCGCGGACGGATTCGGCAAGTTTGGCGCCCTGGACGCTGACGAGGACTGGGCGTGCGAAGCGCGCAGATACTATTTCGGTATCGTCGGGAAGTACGGCGCGCAGGTGCAGGCGGTTCTGAAGAAGGCTGCGGCTCTGGACATCGCGGTGATCTGTCCTCTGCACGGACCGGTGCTGACCGAAGATCTGGGTAAGTACATCGGGCTTTACGACACCTGGTCCTCCTATCGTGCGGAGAGCGAGGGGGTTGTGATCGCGTACTCCAGCGTGTACGGTAATACGCGCAAGGCGGCGGATATCCTCGCGGCAAAGCTGGCGGACAAGGGCGTGAAGACGGTGGTCCACGATCTCGCCCGGGACGACATGGCGGAGTGCGTTGAGGACGCGTTCCGTTACGACAGGCTGGTGCTTGCCTCCCCGACATACAACGCGGACGTATTCCCATTCATGCGCACATTCATTGAAGCGCTCACCGAGAGGAACTACCAGAAGCGCACCGTGGGATTCATCGAGAACGGTTCCTGGGCGCCCCTGGCGGCAAAGGTGATGAAGTCCATGCTGGAGAAATCCAAGGAGCTCACTTTTGCGGAGCCGGTGGTCACGGTACGCTCGGCGGTAAATGCGGACAGCGAAGTGCAGATAGCCGCACTGGCGGACAGCCTGGCATAATAACTCAGGGAGGGGCAAGCCCCTCCCTTTTTGCGTGGAATTTGCAGGTGTATCCTGGCGGAAATAAAAAAATATGGCGGAGATCGATCTCCGCCATATGCTGTTTATAAAGTCTGCTCAGACCTCCGAAATATCCATGACCCGGGAGATGTCGTCCCCGGTGCGCTCGAAGGTCAGCCGAATCTTCCTTGCGCCGAATTCAGCCGTGATGGTGGATTCGTCAAACGTGAACGCGGTTCCGTTCTGGTGCAGAAATCCGGCGGCGAGGAGCCGGTGATCGCAGTAGAATCCGCTGATGATCTGGATATACTGCCGCAGGAATTCTTTGTCGTCCGCCTGCGTGAATATTTCCTCCGGCAGCCCGTGTATCTCCACGAAAGCCGCGCCGCCGTCGTAGGGGCAGCGGTAGTAGCACACGTTGTCCGGGGAGGCTCCCACGCTTATCATGGCGAGGTTATGCCCGTTGTGCAGCTCGTCCAGCATGAACTTCCCGGTCTGGAACTCCGGCAGGTCCGGGAGATTGCGCTTCGCACGCCGGGAAATCGCCGTGCTACGCTCGGGCAGTCCGCTCTCGGTGTGCGCCCAGCTCCACAGCCAGGTGTTCTGTATCTCGGATTCCGTGCCGAGTATCCCTGCAGTGAACTCCTGCTTTCCGAAGCGGATCAGCCCTTTCATCGGGTCAAGCCCCCAATCGGAATCCCCGACGATCATTTCGCCCATTCTGTTCTGGCAGAGAAACGCGCGTCCTGCCGTCAGGGAGAGAATATCCAGCATGCTTGTCTTGTCGTACCATACCGGGCAGTCCAGTATTGTGATCTTTTCCATATTTACACTCCGATATTAATATTCTGACCGAACTTCCTGAGAATGTCCCTCATCAGCACCTTGTCGATGGAGTACATGCGGCTGTGCCCCCGGGGGAGATCGTCCACGCGCAATTCAAAGCGCATGAATACCTCAGAAAAATCCTCGGCGTAGAAGAACGTGCACAGCAGGTAGCGGTTCTTCGTTGCGTAGTAGTTTACCGGGGTGAATCCCAGCACAGCGCGGATATCCTGTTCCAGCTGCTGTTCGGTATCCGCGATGGTGAGCGGCTCGAACTGCACTTTCTTTGTCATGGGGAGGGATTCCGCGCGCTTTTCCTCCTCGGTCTTTCCTATCTTTGCCTTCTTAAGAAATCCGAACATGCGCCCTCCTTAGTCCTGAAATGCGTATTCTTCAAAGTCGGGAAGCTCGTCCAGCGTAAGGCAGAGAGTCCCGTTGTATGCGTCGTGCAGGGACTGCCAGCTGTTGTATCTCTCGGAGAGATCTCCCCGGCTGTCGATTATCGCGCTGCCGCTTGCTATGGAGAACCACAGCCACAGCGCGTTGTCCCTGTTCATGAGATCCGGCGATGGGAACCTGTCGCACGCCGTCACCGCGAGCAGCTTCGGCGTTTCTCCGGTCATGGCGGCGAGCGCCGAGAATCTCCCGGCAAAGCTGGAGGAGCTATCCTCATAGAAGCTCTGCCCGATCACGTCGCAGTAGTCCTCCCCGGGGAAGTATTCCCCGCTGCTGCCGTTCCAGACCCATATCAGATTATTCAGGGAGTAATACTTGTCCAGCCGGTCGAACACCAGCTTCCACAGCCACTTGTAGGATTCCGGGTCGCCGCTCCACCAGTACATGCTGCTGTCGCCGTCCGCCAGCGGCTGGAATACCACCGGAATGCTCTCCGCCCGGAATTGCGTGAGCACCTCCGCGATACTGTCGATGTCGTGCACCAGCGCGATGGTGTCTTCGGTGAGCAGTCCGCTTTCGAGGAGCACGTTAAGCTCCGTGTCGTCCGCCATGGAGATATCCCGGTCGCATACTGCTTCCGCGAGGGAGAATCCGGTACTGTCGGCGTAATACGCCGGCTTCCCGGTGGGAGCGTACCAGTGCCAGCCAAAGGACACGATACCGCCGTTCCTGCCCCAGTCCAGGGCGAGTGAAACCTCCTTGTCGGCGGTTTCCTTGCTGCTTTCGTAGACTGCGGCGGTGGAATACATCAGGTCGCCGGTGCGCATGGCAGGCGAGCGCCCAGTTTCTGCCGTTATCGCGTCTATTTCCGCATTGGAGCCGGGGCTTACGCACTGCCCGGTGATCACCTTTTTTCCATAGTTGTCGGTGAAGAAGCGCAGAAGTCCCAGAGTGGACACCGCCGTGCTGCTGCCCACGCATGCGTGCGCCACGTCATAGACGTCGCTGCTGACCTGTGTGGAATTCGTCACGGTGATGTAGTCCATCGCGGCGCTGCCGGATATCACCTCAAAGGTGAGCACATCGGCTCCGGCGGTGAGATATACGTTATCGATGGCGAACATCGTGAACTCCGTGGAATCCGACGCCGGGACATAATAAGCCCCCACCACCTCGTTGACGGTCTTGAGCCTTACCACGGCGCCGCTGTAGGAGTGCGCCGCAATGGCGATACAGTAGTGCTGGGAGGAAGCCGGGGTGACGATGTGCTGCAGCTTCATTCCCTCGTCGAGGACTATGTAACCCTTGCCGTCGAAATCCCCGTCGGTGCGCACGCTGCCGTCAAAGGCTCCGCCCTCGGCGTTTAGCTTAACTGAGAATTCCATGTTCTCTATTGGGTACTGCTTTGTGGACACCTCGTCCTGCCTGGATTCTTCCGCAGTATCCGCCGATTCTGTGGAATCCACCGACGCCGCTGCGGAGGTCGCAGTCATATCCCTGTCCGGGACCGCCGAGCAGCCGCACAGCGACGCCGCCACGGCAATTGCCGTCAGTCGTTTGATTGTAGTTTTCAGCCTGATCATCTCCGGTGTAGTCATTCGATCACGATTTCGTCCCCGGGGTGAATCACCTCGTCAAGACGTGCGAGCTTTCCATTTATCATCACGGTGGAGGAGCCTGCCAGCAGTCCGGTCGGGTCGTCCGAGAATGCCGCCAGGATATCCAGGAACACGGGCTGCCTGCCCGGCTCTGTCGGGAATACCGCAGGCATGCCGTTGAACATGATAGGTACGCCATCCTCCGTGGATTCCTGCGCAGGTGCTTCCTCCGGTGCAGAGGTTATAACATCGCCGTCCCGGAGCGTGTATTCCGGGGACTGGGATTCACCGTTGACCCTGGCGCCCTCCGCCGGAAGACCATCCTGCGCCAGCAGCGCACCGAGAGTATCCAGACGTATTCTGCGCAGCACAGCGCCGTTTTCGATGTCTGCGTCCTGCGTCGTGGGAGTTCCGTTCACAAGGATATGATCTCCGGCGGTGAGCTGTCTGCCGTCCAGGGTCACTGTAAGCAGGGACATTCCTGACATATCATACTGGTCGGAAAGCAGCGCCGCAGCGTCCTCTCCGGGTACTGCCGGGACAACGTTCACCTCATCGCCCTTGCGCACCTGGGAGTTGAGAGAGCACTCCTTCCCGTTGAGGGATATCTCACAGGGAGTGCTGTGAGTACCGCGCAGGACTATCCTTTCGCCGTCCGCAGTGTAGGAAAGGCTCTTTCCTGAGCGCGCCAACAGCTGTTCCGGCTTTATTCCGGCAAGGGAGCACAGCTCGAACACCGTCAGCCTGCGAGTATCCAGCGCGCGTATCTTCCTGCCGTTTAGAGTGATGGTAGTGAAGTCGTACTTCACACCCTCGCTCGCGGTTATTGCGATACCCACCGGCGTTGCGTGCTCGGTGCCAAGCTCCACGGATTTCGGCGCGGTGATCCCACGAATCATCTCCCGGGAGCCGACCGCGACCCTCTGGACTGGAAGTCCCAGACCGTTTGCGACAAGCTCGGGAAGTCCCGGAAGCTTGCTTCCGCCGCCTACAAGGAACACCGCCTGGGGAGCGCCGCCGTTAGCCGCGAGTATTTCCTCACAAATAGTGTGGGCAAGCTCCTCCTCCGCCGGTCGGATAAGTTCCGCCACCTGTTCGGCGGTGATGGTATGGTGCGTGAAGAGAATATCGGTGTATTCCGTCTGGGGGGCGGGGGAGGTCTTTATGCGCTCCGCCTCGTTGAAATCCACCAGAAGCTGCTTCATCAGGGCTTCGGTCATTTCGTCCCCGGCGATGGTTGCCATGCCGTAGGCGGTGATACTGCCGTCCCGGGAAGCCGCCACGTCGGAGGTCCCGGCGCCGATGTCGCACATCACGATATTTATGAGCCGCAGCTCCCTGGGGACTACCGCGTTGATGGCGGCGATAGGCTCCAGGGTGAGCCCGGCGGTCTCCAGTCCGGCGAGATCGACGGCGGCACACAGGCTCTCCACCACATACGCCGGCAGGAACGCCGCAATGACCTCGGTCACAAGGGAATTACCCCGGTGCCCCTCGGGCTTGCTGACCTTGTATCCGTCCAGTTCCAGGGAGATCACGCTGTGACCCACGCAGTAGAACGATGTAGTGCTGTTTTCTTCGGTGAACGCCTCCTCGGCGGAGCGGACTGCTTCCAGTTCCGCTTCCCGGATATCCGCGGCGGAGATCACGCGCTTTGACGAAACGTCATGCGCGCAGCTGTGCCGGAGGGTGCGCAGGGCGCGTCCGGCGGCGGCGACGCATACTCGCTGCAGCTTTATCAGCTGGCGGCGCTCCAGCGCAGCCTTCACGGATTTCACTACCGCTGCCACGGCGTCAATATCCTCTATCTGACCGTCGGTCATGGAGCGGCTCTCGTGCGCCTGGGTCTCCATGTCGATGAGCTTGTAGCCGTCCTGGGTCTTTTCTGCGAGCACTCCAACTACGGTACGGGTGCCGATATCCAGCGCGAATATTACGTCACCCTGCTGCTTTTTAGTGCGCCGGGGGGCGGTCTTTTTCGGTGCTGTCTTTGCTGCGGACTTTGCCGTGGTGCGTGGTTTTTTCTGTTCCATTATGTCGTCCTTATCGTTACTGTACCGTCAGTCTTTCAGCCGTAGTATTCTGCGAAGATCCCTTTCAGCGGTGCCGAGGGTGACAAGAAGAAGCTTGTCGCCGCTGTGCAGCCGCGTCTGTCCTCGGGGGATTATCGTCCTGCCGTCGCGGTTTATGCAGGCGACGCTGCATGTCTGCGGCAGGTCAAGCTCCATCAGGCTGGTGCCGGCAAGCTTGTATTCCTCCGGGAGGACTATCTCCAGCAGGGAAGCCTCTCCATCATTGAGCGGCACCAGCTCCCGTATCGCGGAGATATCCGCTTCGCGCTTCAGATTCTGGATAATGAAATCCGTGGCGGACACCACCGTATCCACCCCCAGCGACCGCAGCGCGGCGGTGTTGTTGGGATTGTTGACCTTGGCGACCGTCTTTTTCACGCCGAATATCTTCCGGGCGGTCTGGCAGCAGACGAGATTGCTCTCGTCCCTGCCGGTGACTGCCGCGACTACGTCCGCGTCCTCCGCTCCGGCGGTGCGGAGCACCTCCTGGGAGGTGCCGTCGCCGCAGCATACCCGGACGTCCAACAGGTCGGCGCAGGAGCGGCACTGTTCCTTATCCTGCTCGATTATTACGGCTTCATATCCCTGGCTGCGCATGCTCTTGGCGAGGTAAAATCCCACCTTGCCGCCGCCGACTATAATTATTTTCATAGCGTCCCTCCGGCGGAGCCTGTTTACTCCGCCTTTTCAAGCGCGTTTATTCCGCCTGCTATATCGCGGACTTTCCTGCGCAGTTCCTCGCCGCGGTTCTCAAGCCACCTTGCGACGGTGCGCGTGGTCTGACCGTTCTGCGCCATCTCCTCCAGGCGGTCGAAGCTGACCCACTTGGCGGCGCACACCTCCGTGGATTGCAGCCGCAGCCGGTCAAGCCCGACGTCCTTGTGCACCATGTAGAAATCCCGGAGCATGCTGTCGGTGGTGAGAGTCCACTCCAGGATTATCTCCCCGGTACCTGCATGGATTCCGGTTTCCTCGTACAGCTCCCGGACCGCCGCTTCACGGCTTGTTTCGCCGCTTATCGCACAGCCGCCGCTGCATTCCCACCTGCCTCCGCTGGTCTTCTGCGGAACGCGCTGGGTGAGGAGTATCTCGCCGCGGTCGTTCACCGTCATTATCTGCACCACGATGTGGTATTCACCGTGGGGGATCGGCGCGCCGCGCTGTATCTTCCTGCCAAGCTTCCGGCGGTCTGCGGTGTACAGATCGAAGTATTCCGTCATGCCTTGCGCTCTCCGGAAAGGTTCTTGGTGATAAGCTCGCAGCGCTGCTTTACGCAGTCCGCGGAGCGCAGCGGATCAGACGGAGTGTTGAAGGTGTAGTCCATCAGCTGCTCGATGGTGGTGGAAGCCACATGCAGCCTTGTGTCGGAGGAAGCGTAGTAGATATACACGTTTCCGTCCTCGCGTACTATCGCGCCGTTAGTGAAGGCAACGTTGGAAACATCGCCGACGCGCTCGATCCCATGGGGAGCGATGAACAGTCCGGAGGGGCTTGCGATGAGCTTTGACGGGTCGTTGAGGTCGGTCGCGAAAACGTAGATGACATAGCGCAGACCGGCAGCGGTGTTTCTTACGCCGTGGGCGATGTGGATCCAGCCCTTGGGGGTCTTAATCGGGACGGCGCCGGCGCCGTTCTTGACCTCGGTGATGGTGTGGTATACTCTCGGGGAGATGACTACCTCGTCAGTGCAGAGCACGGGGTTCGTGATATCCTTGCAGAGGGCGAAGCAAACTCCTCCGCCGGAGCCGGTGGAGATGAAGTCGTCCTGGGGACGGGTGTAGAACGCGTACATTCCGTTGACGAATTCCGGGTGGAGGACTACGTTACGCTGCTGGGGGGACTTGGAGATGAGATTCGGCAGGCGTTCCCAGGTTACGAGGTCCTTTGTGCGGACTATACCAGCCTGCGCGGTGGCAGCGGACAGGTCGGGATTCTCCTTGTCCTTGCTCTCGGAGCAGAACACGCCGTATATCCAGCCGTCCTCGTGCTGGGTCAGGCGCATGTCGTACACGTTGGTTTCCTCGGGGCAGGTGTCCGGAAGTACCACGGGATAGTCGCGGAAGCGGAATCCCTCGGTGGGCTTGTCGCTCTCCGCAACGGCGAAGAAGGACTTGCGGTCAGCGCCCTCAACACGGGCTACCAGGCAGTACTTCCCGTTGAGGTATACCGCGCCGGAGTTCATTACGGCGTTTACGCCCAGGCGCTCCATGAGGTTCGGATTGTCGTTGTAGGACAGGTCGTAGCGCCAGATTATCGGCGCGTGCGCAGCTGTCAGCACCGGATTCTGGTATCTGGTGTAGATCCCGTTGTAGAAATCCGAAGCTGGATTCGGGCGGCTGATAAGCTCCTCCTGATCTCTGACGAGCTTGGAAAGACGCGCGTTGAATTCTTCTTTTGTAAGCATAGTTTTCCTTTCTGTCCGGGCGCGTGGAATATAGTCCCGGCTCACAAATCAATATACAATATCATTATATCATACTTTCGGTATAATTTCAAGGTTGACAGCGAAGAAAATTCGGGATATAATAGGTGTATCACAATACCGGAAGGAATTTATTACATATGAAACTGATGTTTGCGTCTGATATACATGGTTCCGCGCTGTTCTGCGAAAGAATGCTGGAGGCATTCCGGAGGGAGGGGGCGGAGCGGCTCTGCCTGCTGGGGGATATACTCTATCACGGTCCGCGCAACGACCTGCCGGAGGGACACGCGCCGAAAAAGGTCATCTCCCTGCTCAATCCCATGAAGGAGCGCCTGCTGTGCGTGCGCGGAAACTGCGACACGGAGGTGGACCAGATGGTGCTGGAATTCCCGGTGCTGGCGGACTACGCGCTTATTCTTGAGGGAGGGCGCACATTCTACCTCACCCACGGGCATCACTTCAATCCGGGGAATCTGCCGCCGCTGTGTCCCGGGGACGTGCTCATCAACGGGCATACTCACGTCCTGAAGGCGGAGTGCGTCAACGGGATACACTGCCTGAACGACGGCTCCGTATCCCTGCCCAAGGAGGGAAATCCGCGCAGCTACATGATCTATGAGGACGGGGTGTTCACGATAAAGCAGCTGGAATCCGGCGAGCCGCTGCTGACTTACGCGCTGTAACGGAGGGAAACAATGTCATTCAGTTCAGATATCCGCGCGGAGCTGTGCGATGTGCGAAGTCTTACGCCGGAGCAGTCTGCGGCGATGCTTTACGGGATATTCTACGCTTCCCGGGAGGAGAACGGCAGACCTCTGGTGCAGACTGAGAACCTGGAGCTCATGAATGCCACGGTGGAGCTTCTCCACGCGGTGTTCCCGGGGGTGCACTCCGGGATAGTGCGGCTGGTAAAGAACAGCGGCTCGCTCTACACGCTGAAGATCAAATCCGGCTGGGAGCGCATTTCAGAGCGCTTCGGGGATATGAGCACGATAAACGGCGAGGCGGTGCCGGGCAGCGACGAGTGCAGCGGCGCATTCCTCCGGGGAGTGTTCATCAGCTGCGGCTCCGTCACCGACCCGAACAAGGAATACCACCTGGAGATAGTACTGCCGGAGAGCGGCCGCAGCGCCGCCCTGCTGGAATTCATCACCGAGCACGGAATGGCGATGAAGGAGACCCGGCGCGGCAGGGCGAAGCGCAGCGTGATCTACGCCAAGGAGAGCGAGCTCATCGAGGATTTCCTGACGTATATCGGGGCAGCGGCGCATTCCATGGAGATAATGCAGGTGAAGATCGTCAAGGACTTCCGCAACCGTGTGAACCGTTCCGTGAACTGCGAGAGCGCGAACCTGGACAAGACGGTGGCGGCGGCGAACAAAAGCGCGGACGATATCCGGCTGATATTCGACACGCTGGGGGAGGGCAGCCTTTCCCCAGAGCTCCGGCAGACTGCGCGGCTGCGCCTTGAGAACCAGGAGCTTTCCCTGTCGGAGCTGTGCGGATTGTTCCCGGATCCGATAACCCGCAGCGGATTGAATCACCGGCTGAAGAAGCTGGCGAAGATCGCCGACGGAATACGCGAGAAGCAGGGAAAATAGCCTGGAGAAGATACTTTTTCGACAAGCTGAAAGGGAGGGGAACCCCCTCCCTCAGACCGTCGAAAAATCCCCTAAAGGGGCTTTTCCGCCGAACAAATCCACT
>ENA-UONS01002515-UONS01002515.1-human-gut-metagenome-genome-assembly--contig:-CS19-NODE-2515-length-14321-cov-5.801907_pt1 | contig 14321 bp, 10 predicted proteins | sample MGYA00242458_ERZ724005 | MGnify/ENA metagenome assembly ERZ724005
CGTACGTTGCTGCAAAAGAAAATATTACGGCAGAACCCGAAGCGCTGAATGTCATTGCGATGAAAGCGGATGGAGGTATGCGTGACGCATTGTCTATCTTCGATCAGGTAGTGAGTTTTACGGGAGGGAATATTACTTATAAGAGTGTTATTGAGAACTTGAACGTTCTCGATTACGAATATTATTTCCGTCTGACGGATTGTTTTCTTGAAAACAGGGTGAGTGATGCGTTGTTGCTTTTCAATGATGTACTGAATAAAGGATTTGACGGTAGTCACTTCATCACCGGATTATCTTCGCATTGCCGGGATTTGCTGGTCAGTAAGGATGCCGCTACCTTGCCATTACTGGAAGTAGGGGCGAGCATACGTCAGCGTTATCAGGAACAGGCGCAGAAATGCCCGTTGCAGTTTCTTTACCGTGCGATGAAACTTTGCAATGATTGTGATTTGAATTACCGTGCCAGCAAGAACAAGCGCTTACTGGTGGAACTGACCTTGATACAGGTTGCCCAGCTTACCACCGAGGGGGATGACGTAAGTGGTGGGCGTGGCCCTAAGCAGACCATAAAACCCGTATTCACCCAACCTGCCGCAGCTCAGCAGCCGCAGGTCGCTTCTGCAACGTCTGCTCAACAGACTACTGTTCATACTGCTCCGTCTCCGGCTACTGCTCCGTCTGCCGCTAATACTGCTGTGCGTCAACCGCAGGTATCTGTTGCTTCGGGGGCTGCTGCTCCGGTAAATACTGCTTCCGCTCCGTCACAGAGTGCTGGAATTTCTTCGATTTCCAAAGAGGAACGGAAGATTCCTGTGATGAAGATGTCTAGTCTGGGAGTATCTATCAAAAATCCGCAACGTGATCAGGCTGCTCAGAATACAGCCAAAAACAATGTTGCTCAGGTTCAAATACAGCCGGAAGAAGACTTTATCTTCAACGACAGAGATTTGAATTATTACTGGCAGGAATATGCGGGACAGTTACCCAAAGAACAGGTAGCTATAGCAAAGCGTATGCAAGTGATACGTCCGGTATTATTGAATAATTCGACTACTTTTGAAGTAGTGGTCGATAATGAGATTGCTGCTAAAGATTTTACAGCTTTGATTCCGGAATTACAGACTTACCTTCGTGGAAGATTGAAGAACAGCAAAGTGGCGATGACAGTACGGGTCAGTGAACCTACGGAAACTGTTCGGGCGGTTGGTCGTGTTGAGAAGTTCCAGATGATGGCTCAGAAGAATCAGGCGCTCATGCAACTGAAAGATGAGTTCGGACTTGAATTATATTAATGTACGGACCTCTATAAGATTTCCATCCGGATCTTTAAAGTAAATGCTCCGGATGGATATGAAAGCAATACTAATGTAAACGTTGATTCATTCTGCCACTGTATCCGTCGCTATACCTTTCTTCCGGCATAATGATCCATAGAATAAGGTAAATAATGATTCCTGCAAAAGCAGTGAAGATGGTAGCCAGCGCATAGACTATTCTTACTAGAGTAGGGTCCCATCCCAAGTATTCGGCTAAACCTCCGCATACTCCGGCTATCATTCGTTCTTTTCTGGAACGAGTCAGTTTTTTGTTGTTTTCCATAAAGCTATTGTATTAATAAAAAATAAGTCCTGTAAATCTTTCGCTTTACAGGACTTGTCTTTTAGTCTTTCTTTTGGGGGTGGAAGACCGGACTCGAACCGGCGACATTCAGAACCACAATCTGACGCTCTAACCAACTGAACTACATCCACCATGTCTGCGTTTCTCTAACGCGGTGCAAAGATAGATATTATCTTTAAATCTCCAAAGAATTCTATTACTTTTTTTTATAAAAAGTGTATTCTTTTATTCCCCGATTGTGCTTGCTGAAAAGGGATCGCGCATCATTCGTGAAGATTTTCAACGAGTTACGGGCTTTTAAAGGAACTAACTCTATCGGTAAGTTTACCGGAAGTAATTGGTGATTTTTTTTCTCAGATTGAACCGGTCGTGCTGTCCATACTAAGCTATACTCGCAGTTGTTGAGGCGGACGGTACTATCCTTTACCAGTTCCATTTTTACCATGAGTCCGCCGTCGGTACGGCGGGCGGACATATTGGAAATATAATTTCCCAAAGAATATACGACAAGATGTTTGTCATTTGTCAGGCTATCCGTACGGACTTCAATTGGTTGGACAACGTGCGGATGTGAACCAATGACATGGTCTACTCCTTTTTGAAGAAGCCAGCCGGCAAGGAACTTTTGCTCTTTATCAGGAAGGGATTGATATTCGATTCCCCAATGCATACAGGCGATAATGGCATCCGGATGCAGTGTCTTGCTCACTTCGATGTCTTTGGCGATAATAGCCGTATCAATATAGTTCACGATATTGGGAGGAGTAACGGCGATTCCGTTGGTTCCATACGTATAGTTGAGCAGGGCGATACGGAATCCGTTCTTTTCTAACAGGAGCGGATATTTCTTTTCGCGTTCTTCGGCATTGGTGTACGTACCGGCATGAGGGATATTCAGCGAGTCGATCAGAAGAATAGTACGTTCCAATCCTGATCTTCCACGGTCGAGACTGTGGTTGTTGGCTGTCACCAGTACGTTGAAACCGGTGTCGTGAATGGCGGTGAGGAATTCGTCGGGTGCGCTGAAAGCAGGATAACCTTTATAGGGCTTTCCACCTAAAGTAACTTCCAGATTGGCTATGGCAAGATCTACACTCCCAATTTCTTCTTTCACGTATTCAAAGCAAGCGGAGTAATCATAAGTCCCTGTTGCGGTACGCGCAGCATTGATCTGTCCTTGATGTTGCATGAGATCGCCTACGAAAAGAAGCCGCAAGGTGTCGGCAGACATGATGCTGTCGGGTGTCGACAGAGTATCAGATAAGGTATTAATAGAATCTCTCCTTGCCTGCGACCGGGAGGTGCAGGACAGGGAGAGAAATAAAATCATCAGAAACAGTGCATGTCTCATTGATAAATGGCTTTCTTACCGGCTAAAAGTGTATTTTTCATTAACGATACTATCGTCATCGGACCAACGCCACCCGGTACGGGGGTGATGTAAGAGCATTTTGGCGCTACTTCGTCGAACTTCACGTCACCGGTCAGCTTGAATCCGGATTTCTTGGTTGCATCCGGCACACGGGTAGTACCTACATCAATTACGACTGCACCTTCTTTTACCATTTCAGCCTTCACAAAGTTGGGCTGTCCCAAAGCGGCAATGATAATGTCGGCTTCCTGACATTCTTTTATCAGGTCTTTGCTGCGGCTGTGACATACGGTGACGGTTGCGTCTCCCGGATAAGCCTTCTGCATCATCAGGGCAGCCATAGGCTTGCCGACGATATTGCTTCGGCCGAGTACGACACATTTCTTGCCCGAAGTCTCAATTTTGTAACGCTTCAGTAGTTCGAGGATACCGTTGGGAGTGGCAGATACATAACACGGAAGTCCGATAGACATACGTCCTACATTAATAGGGTGGAATCCGTCTACGTCCTTACGGTAATCAATCGTTTCGATAACTTTCTGTTCGGAGATATGTTTCGGTAACGGGAGTTGGACGATGAATCCGTCTACGTCACTGTCTTCATTCAGTTCACGTACTTTGGCGAGCAGTTCTTCTTCGGTCACGTCGCTTTCGTAGCGGATGAGGGAAGATTTGAACCCACAAACTTCGCAGGCTTTTACTTTGGCGGCTACATAAGTTTCGCTGCCACCGTCGTGTCCCACAAGGATAGCTGCCAGGTGGGGACGTTTACCGCCCTGAGCCACAATTTCGGCTACTTCGGCTGCAATCTCTTGTTTTACTTGTTCGGAAATGGCTTTTCCGTCTATCAGAGTCATATTTTCAGAGTATTTATTGGTGATAGGCAAAAGTAAAATAAATAACTGAACTCTCCAAAAGGATTGTTGTTTTTGTCGGGATACAAAAAAAACAGAGGCTCTATTTAGGTGAAACAGAGCCTCTGTTTACCCCAAATAGAGCCTCCGTTTGATGCAAATAGAGCCTCTGTTCGGAAACAGGCTAAAAAGGACTTTTTCCTGATTAGATTTCCATATTCTTATTCGTTAATAGCTGTCCTTTGTACTCTCCGGTCAGTGTGCGGAGGAAGGCTACAATCTTATCTACTTCCTGTTGTGGCAAATCGATGCCCAACTGGTATTTAGCCATTGCACGGACTGCGTCATCCATAGTAGCCATGCTGCCGTCGTGGAAATATGGAGCGGTCAGTTCGATATTCCTCAGACCGGGCACTTTGAAGCGGTGGCGGTCACGTTCTATTTGAGTCTGTTTGAAGCGGCCGTTGTCTTCTTCAGTCATTTCTGCCTGTCGATCGGCAAAGTAATCGTGCTGTACACCTATCAGTTCATAAGATTTCCCTCCCAGGATTTCTCCTACATGGCAGGTTGCGCAATCATACTTCTTGAAAAGTTCGTATCCGGCGATTTCGTTTTCGGTGATTGCATCTTTTTGTCCTTTCAGATAGCGGTCGAAGCGTGAGTTGGGAGTCAACAAAGTCTTTTCAAACTCCTGAATGGCGTCTGTGATATTCTTCTCACTCAATCCGTCGGCATACACTTCGTTGAATGCGGATACGAAATCTTTGTCTTCAGCCAATTTATCGATAATCTGGTCGAATGATTCGCAAGCCATTTCCACCGGATTCAACGGAGGACCGGCAGCTTGTTCGGCAAGAGTTCCGGCACGGCCATCCCAGAATTGAACGAAATTGTATGCGGCGTTGTATACTGTCGGGGCATTGACGCCACCAAACTGTCCGCCTACACCTTCGGAATATTGTTTGTTGTCCACGCCGCCTGTATCCAACCCGTGGCAACTGGCACATGATACGGTATTGTCAGCAGATAAACGTGTGTCATGATACAACAAATTACCCAGAACGACTTTGCGTACATCCACTGCGATAGAATCGGCAATGGGACGAATGGGTTCGTTGGCAAATTCCGGTGCTACTGTAATGTCCGTATACATTCCCATACGGTGACTTTTTACCCAGTTCAGTGCGACTTCCTTTTTTGCGTCATTGAAGGAAGCCCCCCAATGCACAAGGTAATATTTTGCCTGGGGCATTTTTCCGTCGAGGATCACTTTTTCTATTTTGGCCAGGTCTGCCGGATTGAGGGGCTGTCCTGCTTCCAGATCTGCCTCCATTTGGGTCATGTCGAAGGCACGGTATGCCTTGCTGACGTCTTCCATTACAATTTTTCCGGCCACAGGCATGCTTGCATAGAACGGTAGGTCCGGTGTTGAGGTATGACATCTCAAACATCCTGCATCCGTAATAATCTGCTGCATCTGCGCATTTGCTTCCAGATCGGCAGAAGGTACGCGGTGCATAAGTCGATAAGTGACTGCTAATGCCGCTACCACTACCAACAGTGCCACAATTAGTTTTGTACTTTTCTTCATTTCACATTTGTTTTTTTAGATTAGTTATTACGATTATATAAGTGTACGCTTTGTTGAGCCGCCGGTAAATAATTTACTCCGTACCAGCACATCTGCAAAGCCAGGAAGGACATGATGAGCAACACATAAAGCGTTTTCCGTCCCGTTTTCCGAAAAAGACGGAGGTGTACGTAAAGTAAATACCCTGCCCAAGTGATGACTGCCCAAGTCTCTTTCGGATCCCAGCTCCAATAGTTTCCCCATGCTTCTTTTGCCCAAAGGGAACCTAGCAGCATACCAATGGAGAGGAATGCTATTCCCGCATAAACCAAATTGTCGGCTGTGTGCAAGTATTCTTCCTTATGGCGGAACAACCCGGTCAATGCGATTATAAAAGCACAGCCCAATACAGAGTAAGAGAACATATATACGGTGACATGGGGAATGAACCATATGCTTTGCAGAGCCGGCATTAGTGACTGGTCGTGTATCTCGGGTTTCATCAGATTGATAATGACAAAGACTGTGGCGAGCAGTGCCGAGAAAGAAAGAATCCAACGATACTGCCATCTGATATAAGTCAGTAGTCCGGCTATGCCCATGAAGAAAGAGTACCACAAACGGGTTTCCCCCATAGTGCGTAACGGAGGACGTTGCAGGAAGAGCCATAATCCGGTAATGAATACGGCCAGAACGATAATTCCGCCTGACGTAAAACCGATTGCTGTCTTACTTCTCGTTGACGAGCGAAGGGCAAATACTGCTCCTATCAGCCATAAGCAGATAGATACTGCTGCAAATACATAGAAATTATCCCAGTTTATCATCTGTTTTAGGTCCGTTAATGAATAGAAGAATAGCTCCCGCAAGCATCATCAGGATACCTGCTACTATTATATATTTCCAGGGTTGCTTTACTACCTGCAAGATGCAGTACTCACTCTCGTTGCCTTTCGTTACGTCATAGCCGGTGAGGTAAATATCTTCTCCCAACCGATAGGCGTATGGGTGATTGACTTCAAGCAATGCTTTTTCATTTCCCAGACGTACATTGGCGGCAAAGCGGGAAGGACGCCCGTTCGGGTAGTATTCTACGGCAAAAGAGTTGAGTTCGATTTCATAATCCAAATAATGCGATGCACCGTTCATGTCGAATGCTTCGCGTGATGGCTCACCTTTATATATAGGTATACGTAAAGTCTGTGTGTCACTGCTTCCTAGAAAACCGGCAAATAGAGCCAGCCATAGCCCCACGTGATTCAGGATGAATCTCCAACGTGCCTGTTTGCGGTAATGATAGGCGTGAATGGTAATCATTGCCAGGTTACTTAATAAGAACAGAAGTATGGCGATGAATATCCAGGAAGTCATAAAGTTATAGCAACCTAAAAAGGCTGGAAGCCCTTCACGCATTTTTGCTTCCGCATCGGATAGTTGAGGGAAAAGACCTATTATCAGGCAACCGCAGATGAGTAATCCGATAGATAGGATACTTGCTTGGGAAGAATAGAGGAATCGGGTAAATTTTGCAATTTTATATTCCTTATACAACATCCATAACAAGAAAAGCCATAGCGCTGCAAAAACAAGATTGAGCGGAAAGGCGAAAAAGGAAACCGGAAAATTTCCCGTAAGTAGTTGCATCGCAACTGCCAGTGAAATATATACCATTATGTAGACGTAGTGCATATTCGTGCTTTTGTTCTGTTATTTTTTGCAAAGTAAACAAATAAAAATGAATATACATATAAAATCTATGTAAAATTGTAATCATTACAATTGAATGACAGAGCTGATGTGATTATAAGGAGAAAATCACATAAAGTAGATGTAGGAAAGGAGAGGAGGGGTTTAAAAAAATAAAGAAAGGAAGCCGGAAGCTTCCTTTTTTTATTAGAATTTGAAACGAAATCTTTTATTTCTTCATCTTAGGCATCATCTTACCCATTTTGCTGCTGGTTACCATTTTCATCATTTTACGAGTCTGGTCGAATTGTTTCAACAGGCGGTTTACTTCCTGAATCGTTGTACCGCTACCTTTCGCGATACGTGTGCGGCGTGAACCGTTCAGGATTTCCGGGTTGGAACGCTCTGCCGGAGTCATGGAGTAGATGATAGCTTCGATACTCTTGAAAGCATTGTCGTCGATATCAATGTCTTTGATTGCTTTTCCTACTCCCGGAATCATGGAAGCAAGGTCTTTCAAATTACCCATTTTCTTGATTTGTGCAATCTGGCTGAGGAAGTCGTTGAAGTCGAATTGATTCTTGGCAATCTTCTTCTGTAAACGTTTAGCTTCTTCTTCGTCGTATTGTTCCTGCGCACGTTCTACCAACGAAACGATATCACCCATACCGAGGATACGGTCTGCCATACGGGCAGGGTGGAACTGGTCGATCGCGTCCAACTTTTCGCCTGTACCTACAAACTTAATCGGCTTGTTGACTACCGAACGGATAGAAAGCGCCGCACCACCACGGGTATCACCGTCGAGCTTGGTCAGTACCACACCGTTGAAGTCCAGACGTTCATTAAATTCTTTGGCCGTATTCACAGCGTCCTGTCCGGTCATGGAATCAACCACAAACAGAATCTCGTTCGGATTGATTGCTTCCTTGATAGCGGCAATCTCGTTCATCATCTGTTCGTCTACTGCCAGACGTCCGGCTGTATCGACGATTACGAGGTCGTATCCTTTGGCTTTAGCTTCCTGGATAGCGTGTTGCGCGATTTCTACCGGGTTCTTGCTTTCCAGTTCGCAGTACATCGGTACGTCAATTTGCTCTGCCAACACACGCAACTGTTCGATAGCTGCCGGACGGTAAACGTCACAAGCTACCAGTAATGGCTTGCGGTTCTTCTTGGTTTTCAGCATCCGGGCCAGCTTACCGGAGAAGGTAGTCTTACCGGAACCTTGCAAACCTGACATCAGGATTACTGCCGGGCGGGCATCAATATCAACTTCGACAGTCTCGCCACCCATTAACTGGGTCAGTTCGTCGTGCACGATTTTCACCATCAACTGGCTTGGTTTCACTGCTGTAAGTACGTTCTGTCCAAGAGCTTTTTCTTTCACGGTATCTGTGAAATTCTTTGCTACCTTGTAGTTTACGTCGGCATCAAGAAGTGCCTTGCGTACATCTTTCAGCGTTTCCGCCACGTTAATTTCGGTGATTTTACCTTCACCTTTCAGAATCTTGAATGACCGTTCTAGTCTTTCACTTAAATTATCGAACATAGTTATTTAATTACGAATTAATATTTTGAGCCTGCAAATGTACAAAAATCTCTTGTATTTATATCTTTTTATTCTGCCATTTTGCTTTTTTGAGATAAATATAACTCGTTATCAATAACAAGGTATAGTACACAATCTCAATGGTAAAGCAGATTTCAATCGGTGCTTTGAGCCACATCCCGATGAAAATGATATACGAGCCGTAAATGATAATTGTAATTGTTTCGAGCAGTAAGGCGGCTTGTGTGTTTCCTGTGCCCGAGATACCGTTGAACACAACATTGGCTACCGATGCGATGAGCATGGCGATACAAATCACATAGACTGAAGGGACGGATTCTGCAATCAGTGCTGCCTCACTGGTATAGACGGACAGCAGTAGTTGCGGGAATAGTGCTGTGACTGCTACCAGCCCCAGCATAATAAAGAACGAGAATCTCGCAATTTTATTAATAAGCGGCATTACGTGCTTGATACCTCCCGCACCGATAGCATTACTGACAAGACTGTTTGTGGTGGTTGCCAGTGAATTGACTGGAATCAGCAATACGACGTAGATACTCCGGACTATGTTGGCAATCGCCAGTTCCCGTTGTCCCAGCCGTTCTACGGCAACAAAGAATACGAACCATGTAGCCATTGACAGGAAGTATTGGAGCATGGTGAAGCAGGAAATGCTGAGAATCCGCATCAACAGTGCAGGGTCGAACGAACGCAGACGGTTCAGTCCGTATTTCTTCAAGTCGATAGTGACATATGTGTAGATGAGGAAGAATAGGATAGAGGAGGCTTCGGCCAGTACGGAAGCAATGGCGGCTCCCTTGATACCCATTTCGGGCAGACCGAATTTCCCGAAGATCAGTGCGTAGTCCAGCACGACATTGGTCAATGCCATGACGACTGCGTTAATGGTCAGCACTTTAGTACGTGTGATTCCGATATACAGTGCCCGGAACATAACATTGATGAATGAGAAGAAGAATCCGTAGATACGCCAGTCCAGAAACTCCATTGTCCCTTTGTAGATTGATTCCGAGGAAACCAGCAACCGCATGATGTTGCCGCCGAAAGCCTTGGTGAAACCGAAGAGTAGTAATGCCATTACAAATAGGAACATAACTCCCTGAATCATCACCGGACCTACATCTGTGTAGCGTCCCTCGCCGTTACGTCTCGCAATGACGATTTGCGAACCGGTACTGAATCCGAATGCGATGGTGAATACACATATATAGAATAGTCCGCCCATAGCAGAAGCTCCCAAGGCAACTTCACTTACGTGACCCAGGAACGCCGTATCGGTGACATTGATGACATTTTGTGCCAGCAAGCTGAGTAGTATCGGGTAACTGACACTCCAAATCTGTTTGTTGGTATACATATTAAGCGTTTAAGTTTACATTTTGCAAAGATAGCGCTTTATTCCGAATCGGAAGCGATCGGGTAGGTGAAAACAATTTCCGGACCCTCCGGGGTTTGGGTATTGATTTGATAGGTTCCTCCGAAATGTGTCAGCAATAATTGATTGATTTCGTGCCGGATGACAGTTTCCTGTGAGACAAAGGTAGTATCCGCCAACGGTGAATTAATGATTTGGAAATGAAGCATTTCATCTTTCCGGCTGAGTATGAAACGGATGACGCGTTCCTGTTTTTGGTCTTGCTGGTATTCATACGGGTAAACCAGTGTGCTAAGTATCATCTGTGTCAGGCGGGCGGTATCTGTGCGGACGGGCTGTGATTTCGTTTCTGTGTAGAATCGGACTTGGATGCCTGTCGTTTCATTCTTCATACGTGCCATATAACATGCTTCGTTGCATAGTTCGACAGCATCGTAAACTTGTATCTGGAATTTCATCATTTGAGCTTCCAGGCGTGATAAGTCGAGCACATCGTTGACAAGTCTCATTAACTTTTCAGAGCTTTGGTGGATTATGTTTGAATATTCCTTCCTTGTTCCTTCGTCAATATTCGGTTCGCACGCTATGAGTTGCGAGAATCCTACTACGTTATTGAGCGGAGTGCGGATGTTATAACTCATGTTCGAAAGAAAGCGGTTCTTTATTTCATTCGTTTCCCGAACGGTTGCGGCGGCTTTGCGGATTTCGTTTTCCGAACGTTTCAATGCCTTTCGTACCATAGCCAGACGGAACATGAAAATGAATAATACAAATAAAACAACGATAATCACAGCCAGAAAGATGAGGCGAATCCGGTTGTTGTGCCGTTGTTGTTCCATATTGATTTTATCCAGTTGATAACTGCTCTTTATTTGTTCCATTTGATTGTTTGCAAGCGACATGGAGGCGGAATCTTTAATGGCAAGTGCCTTCTGATATAGTGGAACGGCCTTTTCGCTATCGCCGGCCTTTACCCATATTTTAGCTTTCACCAATAACTGTTCGGCATAGTCGCTGGCATAGTTGTCTTTCAGCATGACTAATGTGGTGTCGATATAATCTGAGGCTTTTTGATATTCACCGATATATTTGTAATATCTGGCGTAGGTGTCGAAATAAAGTACCTGATACATGAAATAGTTGTTTTCGTTCTGATATTCCTTAGCTTTCACCAGATGTTCATAGGCTCTTTGCGGCTGTTGGGTATTCAGGTAATAATAAGCATAGAACAATTCGTTGAACAGAAATACGTCAGAGAAACCGTCTTTAAGAGAAGGATTTTCCTTGATATGTTTATAGAGTGTGCTTTCGAGTTCTTGCAGGTATTTAAACAGCTTGCTGTTATTCTTCATTTCTTTGGTGACAGATACCAATTGCGACAGTACCGAGATGCGAACTACCGGATTAGCGTCCGGAGCAAGTAGCTTGTAGGCTTCTTCCAGTGCTTTGATGCCTTCCTCCCAACGTTGACTGCCGATGTAGGCATTGCTCAGACACTGATGAGCGGCTACCAGTCCCCGATGATTGTTTTTTTCGAAAGCTTGTTGCTTCATCTTGTTTGCCTCGCTAATGGCACGCTCGTATTCTTCGTTGTAAGTGTACAAGTCGATCTGGAAACGTTTGGCGTCGAAGAAATAATCCCATATACCGGATTTGTGGACGTGTGGTTCCATTTGTGTAATCCATTTCGCTACGCTGTCTGTTTTGTTGTGGTTATAATAGTACAATAGGTGATAATAGGCTGCCAGTCCTGCGTATTTATCATCCTTCTGAAACAATGCTTCTTTCATTAAAGTGTCCGAGAACAGGATGCATTTAGGATTATTCTGTTCTATTCTTATAATGTTGTTTAAAGCTACAAGACGGGTTGAGTCATGAGGCAGGTTTTGAAACACCTGTATCAAACTGTCCGTGTTCATTTCATAATCGGCTTTTCCGACAAGAAAGCAGCAACAGACTATGTGCAGTAGTATTAATCGTTTCATCTTGTTTCCTCCTTTCCTTGGTCGCTTTTGTCAATAGGATGTGTAAACAAGAAACGTGAACCTTCTTCGTAATCGGGGTCGATCCAGATACTACCTCCCAGTTGTTCGATGATGAGTTGGCAAATCGATAGTCCGAGCCCCGTACCTTGGGCATTTTCATTGAGCTTCTCGAAACGGTTGAATATCTTTTTCTGTTTTTCTTTAGGGATTCCTGTGCCGGTATCGGTGACAGAGAAAAGTGCCGTATCTTCCGTTTGTTGCTCAAGTTGCAGAGTGATAGAGCCTTGTGAGGTGAATTTAGTTGCATTGATAAGCAGGTTGATCAGTACTTGTTGCAGGCGGGCACTATCTGTCAGTAGTTCCAAGGAATCGAGAGGAGTGGAGAAGCGGACGTCTGCATGGGTCTGCTTTATCTTTTCCACCATATCAATGACGTTTCTGCATAGTCCTACTGCATCGCATATTTTGAACTTGAATGTCATCTTTCCAATTTCAAGGCTGGATAAGTCAATCACGTCATTAATCAACTTTAGCAACAGTTCCGAATTTTGCTGGATAATATCATTGCACTGTTTTCTCGTTTCTTCATCAATGGATTCTTCCGTCAGAATGGTGGAAAAGCCGGATAAGGCGTTGAGTGGAGTACGAATCTCATGACTCATGTTAGAGAGGAAAAGGCTTTTAGTGCGAATCGAATTTTCTGCCTGTTTCTTTACTTTTTCTTGTTCTTGTTGCGATTGGATCAGACGTTTGTTGTTCCTTTTGATGCGGAAGATGAAGAATATAATTAAGGAGAGGACAGACAGGATAATAAACCAGCTCCAGTATAAGATTTTCTTTTGCCTGTTTATGTTGTTTAATTCATTCTTGTCAATCTGATAGAGAGTATGCAATTCATTGATCTGGCGCAGATAGCTATTGGCGTCAAGTGAGTCTTTGCGTGCGTTAATCACTTCATATTCCTCACATGCTTCTTCGATACGTCCCATTAATGAAAGAACTTTTGCCCGTTTGTACGAACCGGATTCTTTGACGTATGGCAGTAATTCATCATACGATTGCAATGCTTGGGTATATTCTTTTGCGGCGATATGGTAGGAAGCATATAAGTATTTGATTAACAGAAGAAAATATGGATACGGATGTTTGGCATAGATTCGCTCCATTTTTTGCAGATGTTCCAATGCCGAAGGGAGTTTGTCTGACTGTATCTCATAAAACGCACGGCAACAGGGAAGATAAAAATAGCAAGGTGAATCGGGCCTTTTGTCGCAAAGAGCTTCCAAGTAGTTGATATCTTTCTCAATTCCTGCCATTTGCCGGTTATTGAGCTTAATAAGTATCATTTGAGATAATGCGTTTTTTAAATAGATGTCGGCTTCGGGTATCTGTTGCATAATCTCTATTGCTTCTTCATAAGAACCTATGGCAACTTGTGGTGTTGATGAGCTTAAATATGTATTTCCGATTGCACGTAGTGCAAGAGCTGTTCCTAGCGGGTAGTCTATCTCTTTAGCTTTCTTATACATTGAATTGGCGTTGTCAATAGCCAGGCTGATATTTCCTTCTGTTATTGATGACTGAACCGCCATTGCTTTGAGCTGGAATAAGATGTCGTATCGTTGCTGCTTTTCAAGTTCAGGTGTTAACAACTTCTCCCATAAGATAATACTGTCTGTGGTGACGCCGGTGTTAAAAGCAAGGTCATACTGAATAAGCGGCTGTAATAAAGACAGACGTTCTGCATTAGTATGTGCAGCGTACAATGTTACCGATATGAATACCGTTATAATTGTAGTAATTATGTGGTGTAAGTTTCTATTCACCGGATGTTTGTTTGCAAGGTTTTATGCAAAAGAAACAAAAAGAGCGAAGACTGACAAGAATCTTCGCTCTTTTTTTCTAATTTATTTTCTTTTGATAATATCACGTGCGCTAGGGCCTTCGTGGTTGGGGTAGCCGGGAGTATGATTTCTGCATCTCGGGTCGGCGTCTACTTTCAGACTGCGGTAATTATCTTTTGACCGGGTGATGTAGTCGTCGAGCATGGCACGGTGTTCTGCAAGAACCTTGGCATATTTGGGATTCTTGGCGAGGTTCTTACGTTCACCCGGGTCGTTCTTCATGTCATAGAGTTCTTCTCCGTTGCCTTCCAAATAATGGGTGTACTTGTATCTGGGGCCACGTACCATACGTCCGGGAGTAACTGTGTATTCATATTCACTATGCCATTCGGATACAACATATGGATGAGTCTTCTTTTGTTTTTCTCCTTTTAATGTC
>ENA-UONS01002522-UONS01002522.1-human-gut-metagenome-genome-assembly--contig:-CS19-NODE-2522-length-14288-cov-9.716855_pt1 | contig 14288 bp, 10 predicted proteins | sample MGYA00242458_ERZ724005 | MGnify/ENA metagenome assembly ERZ724005
CGCCGTTTTCAATTTTACCCCAGATACGAAGCGGCTCCTGCTCGCTCTTCTCTTCCTCACCGCCGATGAACGGGATGATGTTGCCTTCCATCTCCGGCCAGTCTTTGAAGGTTTTTCCTGCTCCGGAAATTGCCTGATATGTGGTTGCAACAACCTCATACGGCTCAAACTCTTTCCATGCAGTTAAAACCGGCGCATAACTCTGGATGGAGCAGTTCGGTTTTACCGCAATAAATCCTCTCTTGGTGCCCAGACGTTTTTTCTGGAACTCGATGACATCGAAATGTTCCGGGTTGATTTCCGGCACTACCATCGGCACATCCGGTGTCCAGCGGTGTGCGCTGTTGTTGGAAACAACCGGTGTCTCGGTCTTTGCATATGCTTCTTCAATCGCTTTGATCTCGTCTTTCGACATATCAACAGCGGAAAATACAAAATCTACGGTAGATGCCACATGCTCTACATCATTTACATTCATCACAACGAGCTTTTTCACTGCTTCCGGCATTGGAGTATCCATTTTCCAGCGTCCGCCGACTGCTTCCTCGTATGTTTTTCCGGCACTTCTCGGACTTGCTGCCAGGGTCACAACTTCAAACCACGGATGGTTCTCCAGCAGAGAAATAAATCTCTGACCTACCATACCGGTTGCTCCTAAAATTCCTACTCTCAATTTCTGCTCCATTGGTTTCATCTCCTTGTTCTTCTGTGGCGTACATTTGTGCGTCTCATGTCATACTATACCAATTTTTTCAAAATTGCAACTGTTTTTTCAATTTTCCTGTAAATATTTTTTATTCTGCTCGATGACAGCCTGCATCGCATCTGCTCCCGGCGCACCGATCGTGTTGCGTCGTTCTACGCAGTTCTTCATGCTGATGGCATCATAAATATCATCCTCGAAGACCGGGCTGATCGCTTTGTACTCTTCGAGTTTCATATCATCAAGGGAGATTCCTTTGTCAATGCAGTACAGAACGAGACGGCCGACAATGCCATGTGCATCGCGGAACGGAACGCCTTTTCCAACAAGGTAATCAGCTGCGTCCGTTGCATTCGTGAAACCGTTCTTTGCACTGTTCTCCATGCGGTCTTTTTTGAAGCGCATGGTAGAAAGCATGCCATTGAACAGAGCCAGGCAGCCTTTTACGGTGTCGATGGCATCGAAGGTCAGCTCTTTATCCTCCTGCATATCTTTGTTGTACGCCAGCGGGATTCCCTTCATAGTGGTGAGCATTGACATCAGAGCTGCGTAAACGCGGCCTGTTTTTCCTCGAACAAGCTCTGCGATATCCGGATTCTTTTTCTGCGGCATGATACTGCTTCCGGTGCTGTATGCGTCGTCGATGTCCACAAACTGATACTCATTGGTATTCCAGATGATGATCTCCTCGGAGAAGCGGGAAAGATGCATCATAATCGTAGAAAGAGCACTGAGGAGCTCAATGACATAGTCACGGTCGGATACGGAATCCATGCTGTTTAAGGTCGGGCCGTCAAAGCCGAGCAGCTCTGCGGTGTAAGCGCGGTCCAACGGATACGTCGTTCCAGCCAGCGCACCGGAACCGAGCGGACAGTAATTCATTCTCTTGTAGATGTCTGCAAGGCGGCCTCTGTCGCGGCGGAACATTTCAAAATATGCGCCCATGTGATGTGCCAGTGTGATCGGCTGTGCTTTCTGCAGATGGGTGAATCCCGGCATATAGGTGTGAATGTTCTCTTCCATGATTTTTTCGAGTGTTACCAGCACCTCTTTGACGAGTGCATCAATCTCGGTGATCTCATCGCGGACATAAAGTTTCATATCGAGGGCTACCTGGTCATTGCGGCTTCTTCCGGTGTGCAGCTTCTTTCCGGCATCTCCGATGCGGTCAATCAGGTTTGCCTCCACGAAGCTGTGGATATCCTCATATTCGCTGGTGATTTCCAGTTTTCCGCTCTCTACGTCGGCAAGAATCCCCTCCAGTCCTGCAAGAATCTGGTCTCTTTCGTCTTCTGTCAGAATGCCCTGTTTTGCCAGCATCTTTACGTGTGCCATGCTGCCTTTGATGTCCTGTTTATAGAATTTCTGATCAAAGCTGATGGATGCATTAAAATTATACACTAACTTGTCGGTCTCTTTTGTAAACCGTCCGCCCCATAACTGTGCCATTTTCATTCCTCTTTTCCTGTAAGTTTTTTAAATTATCATGTATTATTATACAAGACTCCCCTCTTCCTTTGCAAGTCAAATCACCTACTTTCCCGAATTTCGGCGTTTTGTGTAGTTTTTCTCCAGCCAGCCCAAGATGCCGTACAATCCTGCCGCAACGAGGCAGAGGATCAGGATGGACAGGATTACCCAGTCAAGTCTGAACAGATTTGCCCACCTTTTTGCGGCAGAGACGCTCGTCAGCCGCCCGATTTGCCGCTATCCAGAGCTCTTCAGAGACGATAGCAGGAATTTTCCCCGCATAGACGTACTGCCCGCCCGGCGGTGTAGGGAGCGTTTTTCCGGTGTTAAAATCGTAATGCTTCCTGTTCATGACTACGGTGCCTTTATTCATGGGATTCCGCACCATGCGGATAATGTCTGTTCCAGAGAATGGTTTTCCGGCGCGGCTGCGGACGCCCTCTGCTGCCAGAACCGCCGCAATTTTCCGTCCGCCGAGACCGTCTGCACAGAGTTCGTACATACGGCGCTTCACTGCGGCCTCCTCCGGGATGATCTCAATCGCTCCGTCTGCCGTCCGCCGGTAACCATAACTTTTTGAGGTCAGCACCGGCTTTCCATTATTCTGCTGCCGTTTCTGGTGCGCCAGATTCATCTTCTTGCTCAGCTCCCGGCTGTACTCCTCCGCCAGAATCGCCTTAATGCCGGTCAGAAGCGCGTCTTCCGGCGAATAGAATGTGTTCTCCAGATAAAAATACAGCCGCTTTCCGGCGCAGTTTAAGCGGTCTGCGAACAGATACCAGTCCCGCGTGTTCCGCATCAGGCGGTCCTGCGACTTGATTACGACGACATCAAACCGGTTCTGCTCGAGATCCTCGTACAGGCGGTTATATTCCCGTCTGCCCTTCCGGCTCGTACCGGAGCGGCTCTCCACGTAGGCATCCACAAGCCTCCATCCTCTTGCCCGGATTGCCTCTTCCGCCTCCGCCGCCTGCCTTACCAGCGCATCCTTCTGGTTTTCCTCCTCGGTGCTGCACCTTGCATAATAAACCGCACGCAGCTTCTCCTCTTCCATCTCCTGTCTCACTTTCCAGATGCTTCTCTTTACTATATAGAAAAAAGGACCGGAAAGTTCCGACCCTCTTTTTGTAATTTCTTTTTACGGATTGCACCGTCCGCACGGCTCATAGCCTTCGGCGATCAGGTCCTCGCGCGGTCCCTGATATGTCGCCTTGTTTTCATCCTTAATCGAGCTGACGCTGGAGCATGACGGCAGGTGGAATTTCATGCTGGATGTGTTCATGACATATTCCTGCTGATCCGTCATCGTTCCGCTGCTTTCGCTTAACGTGCTGTCTCCCGTTGCATAATTAATCGAGATGCCCGGCTGATTGTTGTATGCGAAGATATGGAAGGAAATGCCCTCGCCGTCATCTTCCATGGAAAGTGCCTCCATCTCCACACCGTCCGCTACAAGGTCGTCCCCGGTAAAAATTGGTGTAACGCGGTACAGCACATGGTTTCCGGTCTCTTTGACGTAGTCGGCAACCATGTTTTCAAACGGCAGCATGCCCTCGACGTTCAGATAACGTGTTCCAGTGATCAGATTCTTCTCGTTTGCATTCTCACCGGTCAGCTGGTATCCGATCAGATGGCAGCGGTTGTACAGATATTTACCTTCCACCTGATCGTATTTTACCGTATGCCAGCCCGTCGGCTTTACCTGGCCGATCGCGCCGCGCTTCTCCGTCGGCATCAGATCCTGGCCGATATTCGCCTCTGCCACGCCGCACCGTCCCAGGCTGTCCGGATCGCTGTAATGCTCGTACGACTCGGTCGTCTTTTCCTCATCGGTAAAATCCGGCTCATTTCCGTTTAAAACGACATACGGTTCACCGGAAAACTCCGGAACATCAAGAACTGAAACGGCCGTCGGTGCCTGATCGGTAATCTGGGATTCCGTCATCGTATAAGCGGCCGTAACCTCCGAACCGGAATCTGCTCTCTCCGTCGAGAGAAGATCCTGCGCCTCACAGCCGGTCAGTGTCAGAACAAGAAGCGCCGCCAGCAGCAGAAGCTGTTTTCTTAGTTTTTTCATTTCTCATATACCTCTTTCGTTATTTTCTCATGGGAATAGCCTGCAAACTCCTCCTCGGACACTTTATTCCATTTGGAAAGATCCAGGTCGAATTTCCGGTCAGACGGATAATGCCGGTTCCACCAGAAAACGATGATTTTCTCTATCTTCGCTTCCACAACCTGCAGTCCCGTATTCTCCACAAAGCAGTATTCTCCTTCGCCTGCCTGCTCCAGAAAATCTGCCGCCGCCTGAAGTGTTACCTTCCCACTCTCCTTCTGCTCCGCGAACAGCTTTTCCGAAGCCGGATTCATCCAGAGCGTTTTCCCCTCACACAGTTCGCAGATTTTTTCCGTTACCACGCGGTCCCGCGAAACGCGTCGTCCGCCAAACTGCATTCCTTTTCGTTCTTCCAGACATACGATTCCAATCATCTGTCATCCTCCCTTCTCTTGCGTGTGCATATCTGAACACCTGACTGCCGTAGATAATCAGATAGCCAAGCCCCTCTCTTGCCCCGATAAACTCTCCGATTACAACACCGACGAGGCACAGGCCGATGTTGACCTTCCACACGGCGAGCAGCCCCGGAAACGACCACGGCAGCACGACGCGGAACAGCATATCCTTCTTCGTTCCGCCGAGTGTTGCAATCAGGCGGAGCATATCCGGCTCCACACTCTGAAAGCTGCTGTAAATGCTGATCACCGAGCCGAATATCGCAACGGAAATGCCGGCCGTGATGATCGTTTTCACGTTTGCCCCCATCCACACAATGAGAAGCGGGGCGAGCGCCGATTTCGGCAGGCTGTTCAGGACTACCAGGTACGGCTCCATCACCGCAGAAAAGCGCGGAAAGAGCCACAAAAGCACAGCGAACGCCATGCCAAGTGTCGAGACGAGCAGAAAGCTGATTCCCGTCTCATACACCGTGATCCCGATATGGCGCAGAAGGTTCTGCTCCGTCAGCAGGGTCACGAACGTTTTTCCCACCCGCACAGGGCTGGAAAAGATAAACGGATCGATCCATCTCAGATCCGCCGCCACCTCCCATAATACCAGAAAACTGACGAGAAGCAAAGCCCGAAACACCCGCACCTGCTCCCGTTCTCTTTTTTTCTGCCGGAGATACGCCCTCTGAAAGCTGCTCTCCGGCGTTTTTGCCTGCTCACGCATTTTCATTCAGCTCCTTCCAGATGGCATTGAAATACGTTTTAAATTCCGGCGCACTGCGCGCTTTCATCGGCGTGCGCTCCTCCATCGCAAACTGGATTGGAATCTTTTTTTTCACATATGCCGGCCGTGCCGCCAGAACAATCACACGGTCCGCCATGCTGATGGCCTCCGAAATATCGTGTGTCACGAGAATTGCTGTCTTTCCCTCTTTTTTAATGATCTTTCCGATATCATCACAGACGTTCAGCCTCGTCTGGTAGTCGAGAGCGGAGAACGGCTCGTCAAGCAGCAGAAGATCCGGCTCCATCGCCAGTGTACGGATCAGTGCCGCCCTCTGCCGCATACCGCCGGAAAGTTCGGACGGACGGGCATTGGAAAAGGATTTCAGGCCGTATGTCTCCATCATCTCCCCGACTTTTTCTTTCCGCTCGGGTGTCAGCGTGCGCGAAATCTCAAGGCCCAGCAGAACGTTGCTGTAGATGGTCCGCCATTCAAACAGGTGGTCTCTCTGCAGCATATAGCCGATATGGAGATCCGCCTCCGTGATCGGCCGTCCGCGGCTCAGCAGAGTTCCCGCCTCCGGCTTTAAAAGACCGGAAATCAAGTTCAGGATCGTGCTCTTTCCGCAGCCGCTCGGTCCGACAAGAGCAACAAATTCCCCCGTTTTTACCGAAAAGGTCAGATCGCACAGCGCCGGTGTTTCTCCTTTCATGGTGTGATAGGACAGTGATATATGCTCTAATGACAGGATTTGATCATCCATTTTTTTGCATCCTCCTCTATCTATAAGATATCATATGCAGCTTGCATCCCAGCCGCGCTGAGGCTATAATAGAAAGGATTGAAAGATACCAGGAGGTTTGAAGATACATTATGGCCAATAAAAGAAATTACCAGAAGGAGCTGGATGCGAAGATTGCAGGACTTCACGGTGAAGTTCCGACCTTGCTGCTGCACAGCTGCTGTGCGCCGTGCAGCAGTTACGTGCTGGAATATCTGTCGCAGTATTTTTCCATTACGCTCTTTTACTATAATCCCAACATCTATCCGCCGACGGAGTACGAGCACCGCGTGGAGGAACAACAGCGTCTGATCCATTCTCTTCCCGCCGTGCATCCGATTTCCTTCTGCCCCGGCCCGTACGATTCTGACCGGTTCTATGAGCTGACACGCGGGATGGAAAATGTGCCGGAGGGCGGCGAGCGCTGTTTTGTCTGCTATGAAATACGGCTCCGCGAAGCGGCCGAAATGGCAAAGCAGCTCAAACTCGACTATTTTACAACAACCCTCTCCATCAGCCCGCTGAAAAACGCGGAAAAGCTGAATGAAATCGGAGAACGGCTTGCCGCCGAATACGGGATCCCATATCTCAATTCAGATTTCAAGAAACGGGGCGGCTACCAGCGTTCCATCGAACTTTCCCACGAATACGGCCTCTACCGCCAGGACTACTGCGGCTGCGTCTTTTCCCGCCGGGAACGCGACGCACGGGTGGCAGCACAGGAAAATGGCAACAGCTGATGTGCTCTTTGAAGTGTCCGGCCAAAAGCTCCGTCAGGATATGCTGTACGAACTGATTTTCCTGAAACTTGTAACAGCAAACGCCCTTTGCAGCAGATCTTTTTCCTGCAAAGGGCGTTCGTATTTCTGTCATATTTCTCATGATACCAGAAAACCCGCAGAACCTTACGTCCTGCGGGTTTCTAAAGAATAAGCCGAAAATCAGATTCGAACTGACGACCCCTTCATTACGAGTGAAGTGCTCTACCGGCTGAGCTATTTCGGCCTGTGAAATTCATTTCCTGAATGACACAATCATTATTATACCGTATTTTTTTGAAATTGCAAGCATTTTTTTGAAATTTATGAATCTTTTTCTAAAATTTGTTCCGCCCCACTGATTTCCCGCCGTTTCCATCCCTGTTGTTTTCACCTCCCTGGCGCAAATTTTATGCATAAACTTTGTCCTTACTTTCAAAAATTAAGGAAAACCATCCCTTTTCCTTATAAAAATTAATGTATTTTGAAAGAAAAGCATTGACAACCGCCAAAAAAGTAAGTATAGTTTTTAACTAAAGGAAGAAAGGGGCTGTTGTCATGACCATGCAATACGATAATCTGGAAGACAAGCTCAGTCAGCTTGTAGAGTATACGAAAGATTCCGGAAAGATTGATTTATCTTTATACACTGAGTACGATGTAAAACGGGGACTGCGTGATTCCACTGGTAAAGGTGTTCTCACCGGCCTGACCGAAATTTCCGATGTTATCGGCTTCGATATTGATGAGCGCACCGGCGAAAAAGTTCCGACCGATGGCCGTCTCTATTTTCAGGGCTATAACGTCGCAGATCTGATCAAAGGTATGGAAGGACGACGCTTCGGTTTTGAAGAGATTACCTATCTTCTTCTGTTCGGTTCTCTTCCGACAGAACCGCAGTTAAATGATTTCAACGAAATTTTAAGTATCTACCGCGAGCTGCCGGACACTTTTGTCCGCGACGTTGTCATGAAGGCAACCAGCAAAAACATGATGAATACTCTGCAGCGCTGTGTGCTGACCCTGTATTCCTACGACGAAAAGCCGGATGACATTTCCATTCCGAACGTCCTCCGCCAGGCTTTGAGTCTGATCGCCAAAATGCCGCTGATCGCCGTTTACGGCTACCATGCATACCGCCACTACCACGAAAACCAGAACCTGATCATCCGAAATCCGAAACCGGAGCTGTCGATGGCTGAAAACATTCTGCAGATGCTTCACCCGGATGGAGAATACACTGCTCTGGAGGCAAAGGTTCTCGATGTTGCGTTAATTCTTCACGCAGACCACGGCGGCGGAAATAACTCAACATTTACGACACACGTTGTCTCCTCCTCCGGAACCGATACCTACTCTGCTGTTGCGGCTTCTTTAAGTTCCTTAAAAGGACCGCGCCACGGCGGTGCCAACTTGAAGGTTATGGAGATGTTCGAAAATATTGAAGAGAATGTTACAAACTGGGAAGACGAAAACGAACTGCGCACCTACCTGACCAAAATGCTTGATCGTGAAGCATTCGATGGAACTGGTCTTATCTATGGTATGGGCCATGCTGTTTATACCCTGTCCGATCCACGTTGTGTGATTCTGAAAGAATATGCAAAAAAGCTTTCCGCTGAGAAGCACCGCGAGAAAGAATTTGCTCTCTATGAGTCTGTAGAACGCATTGCCGGCGAGTGTATCGCCAAAAAGCGCCGTCTGCTCAAACCAGTCTGTGCAAATGTTGATTTCTACAGCGGTTTCGTCTACGCAATGCTTGGCCTTCCAAAAGAGCTCTACACCCCGATCTTTGCTATCTCCCGTATCTCCGGCTGGTCCGCACACCGGATCGAAGAGCTTGTCAACGAAGGAAAGATCATCCGTCCGGCTTATAAATATGTCGGTCATCATCGTCCGTACGTTGCCATTGAAAGAAGAACCCCAAGAAAGACTTCCCACAGTTTTTCAAATAACTAAAAAATTATGCGAAAAGGACACCTGCCCCGTACCGTTCTGGTATCGGGCAGGTGTCCTTTTATTGCCAAGTGATCTCTCGAAAAACCCGCGGAGCGTGCTTCTCATGGTTATAAACAAAACTCTGCGTTATACCCGGATCTTTGTTCCCTTGGTATCTCGTTTTGCCAGCTTAATCTTCGCTGTCAGAGAAATCTCTTTGTCGTGATACGTGATCGTGTAATCCATCCGGCTTGCCAGCAGATACGCATGCTCTACCGCGTCGTCCTCTGCCATACGGATACCACGCACACCAACGGCTGCTTTTTTCTTCTCCGGCACTTCACTCGTAAGGAAGCGCAGGAAGACACCGTTTTTCGTCTGCAGAACCACATACTCCTGCTCCTGGCAGACCTCGGCAAGAATCAGACGGTCCTCCTCGGATGAAAGCTTCGTCGCCGCGATCGTTCGTTTTACGACATCAAACTCGGATCCATCGACAAGTTTTACCATACCGGCCGCGCTGACGAACAGCAGCTTATTGTTCTTGATATTTTCCAGTGCATCGACGTAAATCATCTGCTCCTTCTGGCTGCTGTAATTTCCAAGGTTGTCGATCGGCGTTCCCTTGTCACGGAATCTTCCATACGGGATGTCCATTACTTTGATGCTGTGCATCATGCCAAGATCCGTAAAGACGCAGATCTTATCGGTGTTTTTGCACTGGAACACATATTTGTTCTCGTTGTGCACAGCCTCTTTGTTCCGCTCGTAAGCAGACGTATCGATCGTCTTCGCATAACCGAAGCGGTCCATCAGGAAGACAACATCCATCTCCTCGACCTTCGGCTCCTCAAGAACAATCGCCTCAGCATTCTCAATCGCCGTTTTCCGCTTGTGGCCGTACTCTTTTTTTATCTGCGTCAGATCTTCCATAATAACTTCCGACATCGAGTCGTAATGATTTAAGATATCCTCGTACTTCGTAATCTTCGCCACAGTCGCCTCATGATCTTTTAAGAGTGCTTCCACTTCCAGTCCGATCAGTTTCTGCAGACGCATCTCCAGAATCGCCGTTGCCTGGCGTTCCGTAAAGCAGAGCTGTGCTGCCATACGCTCACTTGACTTTGATTTGAAGCGGATACCATCGGTCACACCCATAATCAGACACTCTTTGACCTGCTTCTGTGTCTTGCTTCCGCGCAGGATCTCAATGATCAGATCGATCACATCGCATGCCTTGATCAGACCTTCCTGCACCTCGCGGCGCTCCATCTCTTTGCGGAGAAGGTTCTGGTATTTGCGGGTTGCCACTTCAAACTGGAAATCAACGTGATGCTCGATCACCTGTTTAAGGCTTAACGTCTCCGGTCTTCCATCTGCCACGGCGAGCATGTTGACACCGAACGTATCTTCCAGACGTGTTTTCTTGTACAGCAGATTCGTGATCCGCTCCACATCCGCGCCTTTTTTCAGTTCGAGCACGATGCGTGTTCCTTCTTTCGAGGACTGGTTGGAAATGTCGACAATTTCCGGCGCTTTCTTGCTCTCCACAAGCCCCGCCACATCGTTCAGGAACTTTCCGATGTTCGCACCGATCATCGGGTACGGAATTTCGGTGATCACAAGATACTGCTTTCCGTTTCTGCCTTTCTCCACTTCCACCTTTCCGCGGATTTTAATCTTTCCGACACCTTTTTCGTAGATCGACAGCAGGTCATCCTGATTGACGACAATACCGCCGGTCGGGAAATCCGGTCCTTTGATGTATTTCATCAGACCTTTGACGGTGATGTCATTGTTTTTCATGTAGGCCTTGACCGCATCCACAATCTCACACAGGTTGTGCGGCGGAATGCTTGTTGCCATACCGACAGCGATACCGTCTGCGCCATTCAACAGAAGGTTCGGCACGCGCACCGGCAGAACAGACGGCTCTTTTTCCGTCTCGTCGAAGTTCGGTACGAAATCGACAACGTCTTTGTCGAGATCCTTTAAATAGACCTCCTGTGTAATTTTCTGCAGTCTCGCCTCGGTGTATCGCATTGCAGCGGCACCGTCACCCTCAATCGATCCGAAGTTTCCGTGACCGTCCACAAGCGGCTGCCCTTTTTTGAAATCCTGTGCCATTACGACAAGAGCATCGTAAATGGAACTGTCGCCGTGCGGATGGTATTTACCCATCGTATCGCCAACGATACGCGCGCACTTTCGGAACGGCTTGTCGTACTGGATGCCGAGCTCATACATGTCATACAGAGTACGGCGCTGTACCGGCTTTAAACCGTCCCGCACGTCCGGAAGCGCTCGGGAAATGATGACGCTCATCGCATAATCAATATAAGATTTCTGCATGACCTCAGAATATTCGGTCCGTATAATCTGATCTTCTGATTTTTCTCTCATCTTCCTTTGTCCTTCCTGTTAAATATCCAGCTCTGCATCGGTTGCATGCTCATAAATAAATGCTTTCCGCGGCGGAACCTCGGTTCCCATCAGCACTTCCGTCACATCGGAGGCCATACGGGCATCCTCGATCTCCACACGCTTCAAAAGTCTCGTCTCCGGATTCAGTGTCGTCTCCCAGAGCTGCTCCGGGTCCATCTCGCCAAGACCTTTGTAGCGCTGCAGCGTAAATTTTTCTTTGTGTGTCTTTCTGTATTTTTCCAGTGCTTTGTCGTCGTACAGATACTCTTCTTTTCCGCGGGACGGCATTGCCTTGTAAAGAGGCGGCATCGCGATATAGACATGTCCCTCGTAGATCAGCTCCGGCATGAAACGGTAGAACAATGTCAGCAGCAGCGTTGAAATATGCGCACCGTCGACATCGGCATCTGCCATGATGATAATTTTATCGTAACGGAGCTTTGTGATATCGAAGTCGTTGCCGTAACCCTCGGAAAAGCCGCAGCCGAATGCATTGATCATGGATTTGATCTCGGCATTTGCCAGAACTTTATCAATAGAAGCCTTCTCTACGTTCAGAATCTTACCGCGGATCGGCAGAATCGCCTGGAAATTACGGTTACGCGCCGTCTTTGCGGAACCGCCCGCAGAATCTCCCTCGACGATAAAGATCTCGCACAGCGACGGATCCTTTTTCTCGCAGTTTGCCAGTTTGCCGTTCGTGTCAAACGAATATTTCTGCTTGGTCAGCATATTCGTCTTGGCTTTTTCTTCGCTTCTGCGGATTTTGGCAGATCGCTCAGCGCAGGCAAGAACATTTTTCAGCACTTCGAGATTGCGGTCGAAATACAGCGGAATCTCCTCGCCCGTTACTTTTCCGGCGGCCTTTGCCGCATCCGGGTTGTCCAGCTTCGTTTTTGTCTGGCCCTCGAACCGCGGATCCGGGTGCTTGATCGAAATAACAGCGGTCATACCGTTTCGGATATCCGATCCCGTAAAGTTATTGTCTTTTTCTTTTAAGACACCGATCTCTCTGGCATAGCTGTTCATAATCGTCGTAAAGGTCGATTTGAAACCGGAAATATGGGTACCGCCCTCAGCGTTGTAGATATTATTACAGAAGCCGAGCACGTTTTCCTGGAATTCGTTGATATACTGGAACGCACATTCCACGGTAATGCCCTCAGATTCCCCTTTGAAATAAATCGGATCGTGGATTGCCTCTTTGTTCTTATTCAGATCGCGCACAAAACCAACAATGCCGTCCGGCTCGTGATACGTCAGGTGCTCCTCTTTTCCATCGCGCAGATCGGAAAAATAAATGGTAAGCGCCGGGTTCAGATATGCAGTCTCATGGAGACGGCTTTTGACCTCTGTTGCGGAAAAACGCGTTTTCTCAAAGATTTCCGGATCCGGCAGGAAGTTGATGCGGGTTCCGCTGTTCTTCGTTTTCCCGATCTTCGGCAGCAGCCCATCCTCATCGAGTTCCTGTACGGCAACACCTCGTTCGTAGCGGTCGTGGTAAACCCAGCCGCCGAGGCTGACCTGTACGTCAAGATAGGTGGAAAGCGCATTGACAACCGAAGAACCGACACCGTGCAGACCGCCGCTTGTCTTGTACGCATTGTTGTCGAATTTACCGCCGGCGTGCAGGGTTGTAAAAACGAGACGCTCCGCCGGAACGCCTTTTTCATGCATGCCGACCGGGATTCCGCGGCCGTTGTCGGTCACGGTCGCCGAGCCGTCTGCTTCAAGTGTTACGTGAATGGTGTCGCAGTAGCCCGCAAGATGCTCGTCCACCGCATTGTCTACAATTTCATAAATCAGATGATTCAGGCCTTTCCGCGAGGTACTTCCGATATACATACCAGGGCGCTTACGCACTGCTTCGAGACCTTCCAGCACGGAAATACTGCTGGCATCATACGTTTCTTTTTTTGGCATAACTGTTCTATCCTCACTTATGTGTTACTGTCTTTTTCTCTTAAAAATACTTCTGTCTGTCCCATTTTGGGGCACAGTATTTTATTATATCATTTTTCTTCCCGGAATAGCAAGATTTTCTTTAGAAGAAAGAATCTCCTCCGTTCATCAGCTCCTTAAAAGAAGTCACGTAGCGGTCTGCTTCCTGCTCCATCTTTGCGCGGTTTCCTTCCCCGCTTCTGTCATACACGCCCACAGCCGCAAATCCGCCCATTTTGGCGCCGCGGATTCCCGCTAGGATATCTTCATATACCACACACGTTTCCGGCGGAAGAGACAGCTTTTCAGCCGCTTTCTCGTAGATATCCGGAAAGCCCTTGCCGCGCTTTACTTCCGAGACGGTGACAAATGCTTTAAAATACTCATAAATCCCATTTCTCTTTAAGGCCGGCTCATACAGCTCCGGGCTCGATGAGGTAGCAACCGCCATGCGGATTCCTTTTTCTTTTAAATAGCGGAGATATTCTGCTGCCCCGTCTTTTAACTCCACTTCATACGTATAGGCGTCGACCGCCATCTGATGCCACTCCTGAATCAGCTCTTCCGGCGTTTCCGGAAAGCCGAACCGTCTGATCGTGTAGCGGGCAGCCTCCAGAAAGCCGAGCGGTGTAATCGCCTCCTGATAATCCGGCGGAACCTCAAGTCCTCTCTTCTTTAAAAATGCAACATCGATGTCATCCCAGACCCGCATCGAGTCGAGCAGTGTTCCGTCCAGATCAAAAATGGCTCCTTTGTACTGTTTCATTTGTCTTCTCCTTCTCTATTCTAATCTTTTTTCTTTCTTTTTAGAACGTATTTCTGTTTTTTAGAACATTTGTTTGTTTCATCATACCATAACTGGCAAAAAATGCAAGTAAAATGCGAATTTCGCTACTTTTTGAAATTTTTTAAATTTTTTTCAAAAAAACACTTGCATTTTCTCCAGACATCGTGTATTATAAGCGAGTACGGTTCGTTGGTCAAGAGGCTAAGACGTCGCCCTCTCACGGCGAAAACAGGGGTTCGATTCCCCTACGAACT